>X23_Garden_Dormouse__coassemble_131_pt1 | contig 8016 bp, 7 predicted proteins | sample X23_Garden_Dormouse__metabat2_high_PE_001 | metagenome-assembled genome bin X23_Garden_Dormouse | reverse complement strand
GTATTAATTATTGATGATTTCCTAGCAAACGGTGAAGCAGCGCTTGGCTTAATTGATTTAGTGGAACAAGCAGAGGCGGAAGTTGCTGGTGTTGGTATTTGTGTTGAAAAATCTTTTCAACCTGGACGTATGAAATTAGAAGAAAAAGGAATAGATATTTTCTCAATTTGTCGAATTGCTTCTTTAGAAAATAATGAAGTTACATTTATCGAGGAGGCTACGACGAATGAGAGATATTAATTTTAAGGAAATGCGGAGTGGAAAGAATCTCGCTTTAAGTTTTCAGCATTTATTAGCGATGTATGCCGGTGCTATTGTTGTGCCGATTATCATTGCGTGTGCATTAGATTATACGCCTGCTCAAACTTCTTATATTATTGCCGCAGATATTACAGTTTGTGCACTTGCCACACTCTTACAAGTATACAAAGGAAAGTATATTGGGATTGGTTTGCCTGTCGTAATGGCAACGGCTTTTACAGGGATTGGACCGATTGTTCAAGCGGGGACAGAGTACGGACCAGCTACAGCTTACGGTGCAGTTTTCGCAGCAGGTGTCATTATGCTACTTTTAGCCCCTATTTTTGCGAAATTAAATCGTTTATTCCCAACGATAGTTACTGGGATCGTTGTTTCGCTCATTGGCCTTACGCTAATTCCTGTGGCGATTAATTATTTAGCTGGTGGAGATGATGCGGTAGATTATGGTAGTGTGGAAAATTTGATTGTAGGTGGGGTCACTTTTGTTATTATTTTACTATTATATCGTTATACACAAGGTTTCATACAATCAATTTCCATTTTAATAGGAATGCTTGGTGGAATGGGAGTAGCGGGCTTCTTTGGTTTACTTGATTTTTCTTCTGTACAGTCTGCTTCTTGGTTCCAACTTCCTGTTCCTTTTGGGATTACGCATTTAGAGTTTGAACTTGGAAGTATTGTGAGTTTAGTCATTGTAGGTATTGTAACGATTATTGAATCAACAGGTAATTACTTAGCTCTGGGAAGTATGATGGATAAAAAACTAGAAGAAGCTGATTTGAGAAAGGGGTATTCCTCGGCGGCGATTGCTTATATGTTAAGTGGAATTTTTAACACTAACCCTCAATCAGCTTTTTCGCAGAACTTAGGCGTGATCCAAATGTCCGGTGTAAAAAAACGCGAAGTAATTTTCAATTTAGTGATTTTAATGTTAATTGCTGGTTTTATACCTAAGATTGGTATCATTGCAACAGCAGTACCCACGCCGGTTCTCGGCGGAGCGATGATCTTTTTATTCGGAAATGTTGTAGCATATGGAATTAGCGTCATTGGCTCGGTAGATTTAAGTGGGAATAATGCTTTGATCGTCGGTGCCGCGATTGTTGTAGGAGTCGGTGTAACAGTAAATCCTGAAGCTTTCGCTCAGCTTCCTTCATGGATTTCGTGGATTACAAGTAGTGGAATCGTAGCTGGAACTATTGTAGCTGTCTTTTTAAATTTATTTTTTAATGGTTTAGAGAAACATTAAATACTTAAAAGAATAAAAACATCAATTTCTTCTATTACATGAAGAAGTTGGTGTTTTTTCATGATATTTCATTATTAATGAATAATCACTTGCTAAAACTTAATGTTTATATAATGAAGCACAATACTTAAATTTGTTTTGAAGTTGAAGAAGCCTAAGAATTGGAATATAATGTGGAGAAGAGTTAAAAACCATACTCTTTTCTAATAGACCAATATATCTTAGAATAAGGTTATAAAATATTAAAATAGAGGTTTCTTAAAATGAAAAAAATAATAACTGGCCCTATTCGTTTTTACCAAAAGCATATCTCACCAGCAACGCCGCCTAGTTGTCGCTACCACCCTACATGTTCTACTTATGCCTTACAAGCGGTAGAAAAACATGGAGCCGCAAAAGGCGGAATTATGGGCCTTGCGCGTATTTTACGATGCAATCCCTTTGTCGAGGGTGGGGTAGATGAAGTACCTGATTATTTTACTGTCTGTCGCAATCCTGATAACATCGATGATTTATATATTCCAGAACATTTAATACCGGTAGATAAAGAAACTCGAGAAAATCTGGAACGTTTACTTGATCGATATGAAGATCAATTACTCGTTTACGAAAAATTACCGTCAGCCCTCCAAACGCTACAAAAGATAGTAAACTCTCAAGAATTAACGGTTTCCGATATTGAAGCATATTTTTCTAAAGCTGATTTAGATTATTTAGAAGAAATTGAGATTTTCCCTGATTTAGGTGCTGATGTCTATCATTATTTCACACTGAAAAAAAGTGAAGAAAATGATTCCTATCTAGCAGAAGTTGAACCTTATTTCGAGGATACAGATTTAGGAACAAAACTTCCTTTGATTGTTTTAGAAAAAACAGGCCTTTGGTATACAAATCTACCAAAACTTGCGCGAGATTTTTTAGTCAGTCGCGGAGTTACTTCACAAGTTATTGAAAATAGAAGTTACCATTTATGGCTAGTACTCAAAGCGCTAGAGGAAAAGGAAAATGAATAATTAAAAAAGCCGATAAAGTATTTTGTAGAAGTCATTAAAAATTCTACAATACCTTATCGGGCTTTGTTTTGTTATTATTTTATTCGTTTTTTGGAAAAATTAAACGAGGAGCTCTATAAATAATAAAAGTGGTAATTGAACCGACAATAATAAAAGTCGCAAGCCCACTAGAGCCATTAACGATGAAAGAGTAGAGGACTGTATTCATACCTTCTGGTGCATAAATATTCCAATAAACAACTCCAGCAATAAAGTGGACACCATATTTAATGAAGACCGCTAAAAATGTACTCCAAGCTATTGTAATAAAAGCCCGTTGCCATTTTTCAGTAGATACTTCTATTTGTAGTTTTTTCCAAGCGATACCTGCTAAGCCAGAAACAGCAAAAGCAAATAAGTATTCAATGAGCACTTGTAACACAGAGAGCATTATAAATTTACCTAATGCAAGTTTGATAAATCCCCACAGAAATCCGCTTAGAATACCTGTTTGCAAACCTCGTCGGTAACTTAAAATGATAATGGGAATCATTCCTAACTCCGCTTCAAATGGGCCAATATCTAATGGGATTAATGCAATAACAAAAGCTAAGACAGCAAATATTGCGGCTTCAATCGAGGCCACTAGATTATCGTTTTTAGTTAATTTCATATCTTTTCCCTTTCTTTTAGGAGAAACAAAAAACCGTATAAGCATATACGGTCTGAAACTTGTATGAAATCATCTAAACTGTCCTATTAAGCAAGTCATTATTCGCTCATAGATCGTTTAAGACACTTCCTTTCGCTAGTATGAACTAGATCAAGTTCAAGGGTCCGCATGTGCATCTCAGCCTTTTTGGCTCCCCTAGTGCTTTAATATATTACTGACACTTTACCTATTTATGACTTAGAAGTCAACTTTTTTAGTAATAAATAAAAAAGTTGAAAGTTAACTAAAATCTACAGCAGTTGCATCGTGAGTATCCACGAGTTCTCCAAAGACAAAATAGCGATCATCTGTATTTTTACCATCTACATAATAGCAATTCATTAATGAAATAATAGGGTTGCCACGTTCTTCTGCAATATCATCCTCAATCCATTCCACTTCTGTCGGCTCAACGATTTGTGTATCATACACTTTATATTCATAAACATTTTCATTATCAGTTAAATAAATTTCATCGCCTATCTCAACAGAGATTAAATCACCAAACATGATATCTTTGTCGTGTGAATAATGGCCAGCAATCGGGAAGTTCCCTTCACCCATTGTCAAGTCAGGCCGCATTGTCCCTACACCAGCGTGTAAAATATCGTTTGTAATACCATTAAATACAGTTAAATTTAAATCAATACTAGGGATAAATAAACGACCAACAATTAAACTCTCGTGGATATGTTCAGAAGCTAACCAAGTACCTGATGAACTAATTTCTTCAATGCTATCAAAATCAAAAGAGGTGTCCGTTTCTAGATTATCTTGCATAGTTGCGGCTGATATTTCCTCTGCAGTGAGATTATTTTTATCTGAACGTTTTCCAATGCGCATTTGATTAATCTGGGGAAGCACTAAGATAAAAATTCCCGCTAAAATAAGTAGATAACTTAAAATTCGTAAAAATTTGTTTTTGTTCATTTTATTTCCTCTTTTTAATAAATTAGAATAGATATCACTATTATAAAACAAATGAAACATTTAAGGTAATAAATGTATTTCGAGCAAAACTGCTAGATAAACATGGTAAAATAAAAGTAACCTATAAGTAAAGAGAGGAAAGTAAAATGCGAATTTTAATTGCGGACGATGATCGTGAAATTTGTGACTTACTGGAAATCTATATTAATATTGAAGGTTTTGAAGTAGTTAAAGCTTATGACGGGCAAGAAGCATACGATAAATTTATAGAAACAAATCCTCATTGTGTCATTTTAGACGTAATGATGCCGAAAATGGATGGTTTAGATGTGGTGAATAAAATTCGAGAAGAGTCGAAAGTACCTATTTTGATGCTAAGCGCAAAAACAGCTGATATTGATAAAATACGCGGGCTTGCACGTGGTGCTGATGACTATGTTATTAAACCGTTCAATCCACTAGAAGTGGTGGCTCGTGTAAAGTCATTATTGCGTCGTAGTTCTTATAGCGATGAAAAAAGTGTCGACAGTAACGAAGTTGAAATTGGTCCTTTAATTATTCGGCGCGATCAACATGAAGTGTCCACGGTGGATGGAACATTGATTCATTTAACGGTCTTAGAATTTGGTATTTTATATTTACTTGCGAGCAATCCTAACCGAGTTTTTAGTGCGGATGAGATTTTCGAGCGTGTTTGGCAGCAAGAAACAGATATACCTTCAAAAACAGTAATGGTCCATGTCAGTCATTTGCGCGATAAAATCGAAGAAGCAACCGGCGGCGAGAAGGTAGTAAAAACGGTCTGGGGAGTGGGCTATAAAATTGAAAAGGACTAAAAATAAACAAAGAAAAAAAGCGAATGTGAAATTAACAGCCTATGAAAGAGGAATTTTAGTTGGTGAAGGTTTTGTAACGGCAGGAATTATTGCCCTTCTTTATTATTCTGCTTATCAAATTTTCCAGATTTTAGTCTCTGCTTTTCCGGGATTTTTTGAAGACTTTTGGTTCTTTGGCGATCTGTTTATAGAAATGAAGGACCAAAGCCTATTAGAAGTAAATCCTTTTATTTATATTTTTCTTATTCTTTTGGCGATCGTTGCGATTCTTTGGCGTCTACGTCGTCGTTATCGTAATTATGAAATTCGTCATATTATTTCTGAGCTTCACTATATTGCTCAAGGGAATTTTGAGCATCGAATTCCTGCTAGTAATGACGCAGACTTACAAGAGTTTATCGATAGCATTCATGTATTGGTCGACTCTACTGTAGCTGCTATGGAAGAAGAGCGAAGAATTGAGCAAACAAAGGACGAATTAATTACTAACGTTAGTCATGATATACGAACACCTTTGACTTCCATTATCGGTTATTTGGGATTAGTGGAAGAAAAAAGACATACTACCCTTGAAGAAGGGTATGACTACATCCATACTGCGTATAAAAAAGCGCGGCAAATGAAAAGATTAGTAGATGATTTATTTGAATATACGACCGTTCGACAAACAGATGCGCCGCTAACTATCATTCAGTTCGATATGGTTCAGTTACTTGAGCAATTAGTCATTGACTTCCAAATCGAAGCTGAAAGAATAGGTATGGAAATCGAAATAAAAACGCCTACTGAACGATATATAATGGAAGGGGATTCAGAAAAATTAGTGCGAGTATTTAGCAATTTGCTTTCAAATGCGCTGAAACATGGGAGAAACGGGAAGCATATTGTGATAGAAATTAAGCCTCTAGAAAATAACCACGTCTGTATTACGATTAAAAATGATGGTGAACCTATTCCAAAAGAAGCATTGGAACAACTTTTTGAACGGTTTTATCGAGCTGAAATGTCACGTTCACAAGCATCAACCAGTACTGGTTTAGGGCTTGCTATTGCCAAAAGTATTATTGAATTGCATGCGGGGACAATTACAGCCGATACGAGTTCTGAATGGACGAAGTTTATAATTGAACTACCGAAATCCTTAAAGGAAAAGTAAGTATTTTATTTTAGGGAATAGTTTCGGAGCATCGGCAAAGACTCGTTTATTTCACGGCCTATCTGTGTTATTATCTTAAGGAGCCATAAGGAATAATCACTAAGGGCCTTTTTTGTTATCGCCTCTTTTTTAGAGTACTTTATGAAAAAATATCAGTTTCACGTATTAAATTAAAGATGAATATAAGGAGAAAGAATTAAAATGTTTTCTGCAAAAATTAAAATGAATATAAAAAAAGGTTTGTTAACAGGCGCTTCGTCCGCCGCATTACTGGGAGCACTTTTACCAGGAATTATTGACACAGCTGAAGCGAGTGCTCCTGATATTGAATCGGAAGCGTCCATTACTGTGGATTACGAAACAGGACAGATTTTACAAGGAGAAGCAGTTGATGAACCTTTAGCCATTGCTTCCATGACAAAAATGTTAGCTGAATACATAGTTTTTGAAGAGATCGAAGTGGGTAACCTCGCTTGGGATGAAGAAATAACAATCAGTGACTACGCTTATGAGATTAGTCAAGATAATCTCTTATCAAACGTTCCCTTAAGAGCTGGAGATACATATTCGCTTGAAGAATTATATGAAGCAATGGCGATTTATTCTGCCAACGGTGCAACGATTGCTATCGCGGAACATATTGAAGGTTCAGAACCAAATTTTGTTGATCGCATGAGTGAACTGGTTAAGTCTTTTGGAATTACAGATGCTCAATTATACAATGCTACCGGTTTAAATAACGAAGATTTGAATGGAAATATTTACCCAGGATCTTCAGAAACGGATGAAAACACCATGAGCGCCCGTTCTTCAGCCATCATTGCGAATAAGCTCCTAACTGATTATCCTGAAGTACTAGAAGTGGCAAGTGTTCCACGAAAGACATTCCGTCCGGAGACAGTAGATGCTATTGATATGGTGAACTGGAACTGGATGTTAGAAGGTTTAATTGCTGAGCGCCCACATGTTGACGGACTAAAAACAGGGACAACAGTCCAAGCAGGAGCTACGTTCACTGGAACAGCTGAAGAAGATGGACGACGCCTAATAACTGTTGTTTTAAATTCTGGAGACGATAAAATGACACGTTTTGTCGAAACAGATAAAATGTTAGATTTTGGCTTTGAAAAATGGGAAATGGAGAATGTTACGGACCAATGGAAAGAGAATTTTGAATATGAGCCATTGGCGGTTACAAATGGTAAAGAAGATATCGTTGACTATGAACCAAGTGAAGCTTTAGAAATGCTCATCCAACTAGATGATACGGTGGAAGAAGAAGTATCTTATTCAATTACATGGGATCCAGATATTATTGACGAAGAAGATGGTACTATTGCTGCGCCTTTTGAAGTAGGAATGGAAATTGGCGAACTCGTTGTCGAATATACGGGGAATGAATATGGTTATCTCGGAGATGAACAAACAAGTTCTGTGCCACTTGTAACTACTGCACCCGTCGAAAAAGCAGGAATCTTTAGCCAAGCATGGAATTGGGTACTGGGAATTTTTGATAGCTTCGCGAGTCGCTTTTAAGTTTTAGGCGCTCCATGGAGGCAGAACATTATTCATGTTAAAGTTAACGTAAATAGAACTTATAATTAATATAAAAAGAAAAATGTTGAATATTAAAGGAGTGTTGCTTCATGCTGGACATGAAACTTATTCGAAATGACTTTGAAAAAGCTGCAGAATTATTAGAAATACGTGGTGTAGATAAAAAAGAGATTGCTCGTTTAAAAGAAATTGACGAGCGCCGTCGTGAACTTATTCAAAAATCTGAAAAGCTAAAGAGCAAACGTAATGAAGTATCAAAAGAAATTGCGGAAAAGAAACGCAACAATGAGTCTGCGGATGATGTTATTCAGTCTATGCAAGAA
>X23_Garden_Dormouse__coassemble_126_pt1 | contig 8148 bp, 6 predicted proteins | sample X23_Garden_Dormouse__metabat2_high_PE_001 | metagenome-assembled genome bin X23_Garden_Dormouse | reverse complement strand
TCCTCATTGCGTTCATAATTAGCTGGTCGAACCAGACTCGTTGCTTCTTCAATAAAATTATAAATATCGTAATTATCCCATGTGTGATTTCCCATAGTAATTAAATCAACGCCTAGCGATAAAAAATTTTTATAAATTTTTTCCGTCAATCCCCGACCATCCGCAGCGTTTTCTCCGTTCGCAATAACCACTTGCGGTTTGTAAATTTGGCGTAAACGTGGTAAATAGTCTGCAACCATCTTTTGGCCCACTTTTCCCACGATATCGCCAATAAATAATATTTTCAATTCTACACCTCTTCTAGAATTTCTCTACTCTATTTTATCAATACTATGGGGGTGAAAGCAAAAAAGGTTTTTGTTGTTTTTATTTAAAATTTTTCTTCTTTGCTATTATATCAAGAATTTCTCTCATTTGTGACTGTCTACTTGAATTTTATAGCAGGAAAGTTTTTCATACGTCTCAAGTCCGTAAGTGTGACCAATAAATACTTTCACGAAACAGTTTTTTCCGTTTTTAAATTTATAAAAGAAAAAATCGAACGCTCTGTTGCTAGCGTCCGATTTTATATAAATTATTACTCATTTTCTGAATGAAGTTGAGCAAGTGTTTCTTCTAAACTATCATCAAATGATTCAATATCGTCGTATTGTTCTAGATCATAGTTTTTAATTGTTTTGTTTAATTTTTCAGCATAAGCACTATCTGTCGCATAACGGTCTTGTAACCATGCCGTTGCATCTGTATAGCTTTCTGTATTCTCACGCCAAGTTCCACTGTAGTAGTCTGGGTCCCAGTCTAAGCCATCGTGAAGCAAAGTTCCATAATGATAAAGAGAATCGGCCCAGGAATCATACACACTGAAATCAGCATCAATATAAATACTCTCGCCATCCACATCTTCACGTGTGCGAGCAGTGACGCTTTCACCTTCCCATTTACCTTTTGTGCCCATCAAATTATTATACGTTGCTGCTAATTCTGATTGGCCCCAATTAGACTCAAGGCCTGCTTGAGCAATCATTACTGATGGATAAATATCATGGGCGTTCGCGATTAATACGGCTGCTGGCGCAATAGTTTGAATAAATTCTGTTTGTGTTGATTCTTCTTCAAATACAGGGAAACGCATCTGCCATTCTTTCAATGCAAGTAAGTGTTCTTCTTCCGGGGTAAGTGTTTCTTCTGGTTCCGCTGCTTCTGCAGCAGACTGTCTGTCTGTCTCTAACGTGGTCACTGGTTGTTCCTCTTCTTCTGTGAAGAAGACCAATAGATCTTTTGCATAACTTTCTGACTTCGTCAATGTTGGTTCCTCATCGTCCGCTGCTACTTGAGCAGGATTTGTTTCGTTAGTCAATGAGGATTGAAGATCTGCAGGTAATAATAAATTTGCCACTGCAAATAGACTAAAAAACATATGAATAATCATTTTAAATTATATCTCCTTTAACGCCATTTTTAGCGCAAAAAGAAGTATAAAGGAAGAGTGCTCCAGATACAACTCCTAGTTCCCTTTGTTACTTAATTGATATCTGCATTGCAAATTTCTTTAGTTAAGAAATTTTTTTGTAACATTTGAAATCTCGAACTTTTAAATACTCCATAAAAAAACGTCTACCCTTCACATTTATAATGTGGGATAGACGTGTATATATATTTATTATTTATTTTGCGTATTCAACAACTCTTGTTTCACGTATTACCGTTACTTTAATATTTCCAGGGTAATCCATTTTATCTTCAATTTCTTTGCGAACATTACGCGCAAGTCCAATACTTCGTGCGTCGTCCATTTCATCCGGTTGTACAATAATGCGGATTTCACGACCCGCTTGAATCGCATAACTTTCTTTGACGCCATCAAAGCTATTTGAAATTTCTTCAAGATTTTCAAGACGTTGCAAGTAATTTTCAAGCGACTCACTACGTGCACCAGGTCTAGCGGCTGAGACCGCATCTGCTGCTTGAATAAGTGCGGATATAATACTTGTTGCTTCAACATCTCCATGGTGAGAAGCAATGGCATTGATAACTGTTTCTTTTTCTTGATAACGCATTGCAATCTGGGCACCTATCTCAACATGTGACCCTTCAACTTCACCATCTAGTGCTTTTCCGATATCATGAAGTAAGCCTGCTCGTTTAGCCAATTGTACGTCTTCGCCTAATTCAGCAGCTAAGATACCTGCGATTTTGGCGACTTCAATTGAGTGTGTGAGTACATTTTGACCATAACTTGTTCTAAATTGTAAACGTCCGATAATTTTAATTAAGTCTGGATGAATTGAGTGAATGCCTAAGTCAAAGACGGTTTCTTCACCAATTTCTCGGATCCGTTCGTCCATTTCTTTGCGAGATTTTTCGACAGCTTCTTCGATTCTACCTGGATGGATACGACCATCGGCAATTAATTTTTCAAGCGCCATCTTAGCAATTTCACGACGAATTGGATCGAAACCACTTAATACGACAGTTTCAGGTGTGTCGTCAATAATCAAGTCCATACCTGTCAAGCTTTCAATAGTCCGAATGTTTCGGCCATCTCGTCCAATAATGCGACCTTTCATATCATCATTTGGCAAATGAACAACACTAACAGTTGTTTCTGCCACTTGATCTGCAGCACTTCTTTGGATAGCTTCTGTAATTAAACTCTTCGCGCGACGGTTCACATCTGCTTTCATTTGTTGTTCAGACTGTTTAACCATTACCGCGATTTCATTGACTAATTCTTCTTCAGTTCTTCGAAGCACAATACTTTGTGCTTCTTCTTCTGTCAGAGCTGAAATGCGCATTAATTCTTTCTCTTGTTTCTCTTTGTCTTGTTCGACTTCTTTTTCAAGCTTGCCTACTTTTTCAGTACGTTGATCTAATTTTGCCTCTTTGTGTTGTAAATTGGCATCTCTTTCATTCAAGTTTTTCTCTTTATGATTTAGATTATCTTCACGTTGATCTAGTCGACTTTCTTGTAGAGAAACTTCTTGGCGTTGCTCTTTTAAATCCCACTCAACTTCATTTCGATGAGAGTGAATTTCTTCTCGAGCCTCTAATAACGCTTCTTTTTTTACAATGTCAGCTTCTTTATTTGCATCTTCAACGATTTGTGCAGCTGTTTGTTTGGCATCAGCTTGTCTTTGTTCTGCGCTTTTTTTAGCAAAATGCGCACCGACAGCTAACCCAATAATTAAAGTAACGATAGCAGAGGCTATAGCAAAAGGTAATTCCATATTTACACCTCCGTATCATTCAATTTTTTAATTCTCATGTATAATATTATAAATAATTTGCTTATTTAAAGCAGTTTTTTACACGAAAGCTGCACTTCAATATAATTTAGTATATCAAAGTACATCTTAGTATATAATATCTTTCTTTGAGTAAGAAGTCAATTAAGATTCATTATGTAAACAAGTCATAATGCACTTATTATAGGACTCGAAGGATGCAAATTATTTTTTAATTTATTCATTGTTCCTTTTATTTCTATTTTTTCACAAAAATAAAAAGCAGAGAACTCTGCTTTTTATCGTGTTTTTAATTTATAGTAATTCTTCAATCAGTTCTTCTTTTGATTTTGGTGATAAATAAAATGGTGGAATATCCAAAACTGTGTGTGCACCAAATTGTTTTTCTTGGACTAGTTTATAAGCTGCCCGCGCGTAAGCGATATTCACCGCTGCCGTAAATTCAGGATTACTATCTAAAGTCAATGAATAATCAATAATTGACATCTCCTGGTCAGACGTTTGCCCTTGCCGGATGACTGCTCCGCCATGAGGCATATTTTGGTGTTCGTCTTTAAATTCTTCTTCGGAAATCATATTCACACTCGTACGATAGCCTGCGAAATAATCCGGCATTTCTTTAATTTCTTTTTCGACAGCCGCTGGATCTGCATCCTCTTCAAGCACAATATATACTTCGCGTGAATGAGCTTCTTTTGCGTCATAATCCACTTTTTTTCCAGCTTGGATTTGGTCAATCATCATCTGGTCAGGGACTGTATATTGCACCGCATATTTTACACCTTCCACGCCACGAACAGCATCACTATGCCCTTGGCTCGCACCCCGACCCCAGAAAGTATACGTGTCACCTGTGGGTAAGATCGCTTCTTGCAGCATACGATTCATTGAAAATAAACCAGGGTCCCAACCAGTTGAAATAACAGCGACCTTGTTCTTTTCTTTTGCAATTTTATCCATTTTTTTATAGTATTTTGGAATTAAGGCATGCGTATCATACGCATCCACCGTATTAAAATGTTCCACTAATGCGGGGCCTTGTGTGGGAATATCTGATTTTGAACCGCCACATAAAATTAAAACATCAATTTCATCTGTGAAATTTAAAATGTCGTCTAAAGCATATGTAGGGGAATTGGTTTCAAGTGTTGCTGGATCTCGGCGTGAAAAAATGCCGGTTAATTCCATGTCGGGGTGATTTTTTAAACCGACTTCAACCCCTCGTCCTAAATTGCCATAACCTACAATACCAATACTAATCTTATTCATGGTAATTCCTCCGTTTGTCTAATTTGAAACTTTTAACCTGTTCTATTATCTAACAATTTTCTATGTATTAACAATAAAACCCCCTTTATTTGAATGTTTTTCATTTAAATAAAGGGGGTTTTATTCATTATTCTAGATTTCTTGTAAGCAAAGCAACTTATTCAGCGGCTTTTTCTTTTTTATCTTTTTTATCTTTTTTATCTTTCTTGTTGGTTTCTTTCGTTTCTTCTTCAGGCGTTTCAACTTCTGCGCCAATGCCGAAAGCTGTTCGAACGAGTTTATCAACTTCTTCTCGTATATCAGGGTTTTCAAGCAAGTAAGTCTTCGCGCTTTCACGACCTTGGCCAATGCGGTGATCTCCGTAAGAGTACCAAGAACCTGCTTTATGAATAATATCTTTCTCTGCACCCATATCAACAAGTTCTCCGACTTGAGAAATTCCTTCACCATAGATGATATCAACCATGGCTTCTCTAAACGGCGGAGCTACTTTATTCTTAACAACTTTTACTCGTGTACGGTTTCCTATCATTTCAGAGCCTTCTTTGATCGATTCTGCTCGACGGATTTCTAAACGTACCGAAGAATGGAACTTCAGCGCACGTCCACCTGGAGTTGTTTCAGGGTTCCCAAACATTACGCCTACTTTTTCACGAATTTGGTTGATAAATAATGCAATTGTTTTTGTTTTACTTATTGTGCCTGATAATTTTCTCATGGCTTGAGACATTAAACGAGCTTGTAAAGCGACGTGGGTGTCTCCCATCTCGCCATCAATCTCAGCACGAGGAACTAATGCCGCTACCGAGTCCACAACGACCATATCGATCGCTCCACTTGAAACTAAAGCATCAGCAATTTCTAATCCTTGTTCGCCTGTATCGGGTTGCGATAGCAACAACTCATCTGTATCTACTCCAAGATTCTTTGCATAAGATGGGTCTAAAGCATGCTCAGCATCAATAAATGCAGCCGTTCCGCCTTCTTTTTGCACCGATGCGATGGCATGTAAAGCTACCGTTGTTTTCCCTGAACTTTCAGGGCCGTAAATTTCTACTACTCGGCCTCTAGGATAGCCACCCGCGCCTAATGCTACGTCTATCGCTAAAGAACCACTTGAAACTGTCGGGATCTTTTGATTCGCTTGGTCACCCAACTTCATAATTGCACCTTTTCCAAAGTCTTTTGTAATTTGTTTCATCGCTTTGTCCAGTGCTTTTTGTCTTTCGTCTGAAACCATAGTCAACCTCCGTTTTTTATTTCGTTCAGTAATTATTCATCATATTGTTTAGTTGTATTCGACTCTTGTCACTCTATTATTTTACTCTCTTTTTCACTAAAAAGCAAGGCTTAACCGAACATTCATTCGCATTTATGGGTTATCAGTAGGAAGCGTTGGTAGACCTAACACTGCTCGTCTTACAAAGTCACTAACACGCAAACTTAAGATCCAACGCGCGGGGTTTTGACTACGTGAATAGTCTATTTTCTTTGTGATCAGCTCATCATTCGGTAAAGAAATACTTACCCAAGCAAGGCGCTCTTGATTTTCATCTTGCAAGTTTTCTGATCCCCAACCAATTACCGCTACACTATAATCTGTTTGATACATTTGCTTGGCTTTTTGGGCAAAGTGTTCCACTTGAGTGGCGGCAGATAATGCTTCCACCTGTTCCATCTGGTAAAATGTATGCGCATGATCAAGAGTGGTAAAGACATTGCCGCCTTTAAATACTTGAGGATATTCTAATGTCCGCGACCAATAATCAGTCGTCGCTCCATCTGTCAATACCTCAGCGATTGTAATCGTGGCTTCTTCTGCAGCTAATTCTTCGAAAGCTATATCGTGCAGGCGTATCTGACCATAACTGAAAAAGTACTCGCCAATAAATGTTAGGATCTCTTCTGCTTTAGCATCTAAGAGTGCCTCGCAAATTTCACTTGTTTGGCCACTAGCAGTAATCCGAACTTCGATAATACCATTTTTCGCATAAACGGCTATTGTCGGGTTGGTTTGCTTTTGTATAATCTCATCTAAGCGTTCGGCCACCTTTGCTTCTGGTAAGCCATAAAAATTCATGTTGCGCGAACGCAAAACCTTCTCCTCCCCTATTGCAGCTGATAATTTTGGCAATAAATAATTACTCACCATATATTCAAACTCATTCGGCGGTCCCGGCACCAGCACATAAGTATGGTTATTTATTTCTTTATAAATTCCTGCAGCCATTCCTACATCATTTTTCAAAGGCGTCGAGCCTTTTAAAATAAGCGCTTGATTGTAGTTTCCTTTTGAGATTTCATTGGTGTTATAACGAATCTTTGCTTTTTGTAAAGACGCAGGATCCACTACAAGTTCTACCTGTAAATGTTCAGCCAAAATTTCTTTTGTAATATCATCTTGTGTCGGCCCTAAGCCGCCAGATACAATAATAATATCTGCTCGCTCTTCAGCGATTTTAATAGCTTGGAGTAATCGTTTCGGGTTATCACCAACTGTTGTATGATGATACACATTCACACCAATAGCCGCCAATTCGCGTGCTAAATAAGGTGTATTGGTATCGACCACCTCTCCTAAAAGTAATTCTGTTCCGCTCGTAATTATTTCTGCTTTCATTATAAGAACTCCTATATATAATATTTGCATCTTTTTCATAAATCCATTTTTATTGTCTAAAATATTTTTACATAACTAGCCCATCGATATCTAAAAAATGAAAACAGATAGTTGTGAATACTCACCAACTACCTGTTCATATGCTGTTTATCAACTTTTACTGAATACTATCTTTAAATAGATGACGTGCATTATAAAAGTAATCGTAACCTGAATAAATAGTGAAAGCCAATGATACATACAATAAAATGGATCCGAGTGGAAGTCCTGTCCAAGCAAATGGGAAATCACTAACTAATAAGAAAATAATTGCCAAGATCTGTGAGACTGTTTTTATTTTACCTGGCCAAGCTGCTGCAAGAACGGTTCCACCTTGTTCCACTAGCAATAAACGTAAACCTGTAACGGCAAACTCTCTGGCAATAATAATCACGACGACCCACGCTGGGGCTTTCCCTAAATCAATCAACATGATCAGTGCTGAGGTAACCAGCAATTTATCAGCCAATGGATCCGCAAACTTTCCAAAATTGGTTACTAAATTATCTCGACGTGCAATATAACCATCTAACCAATCGGTAATACTGGCTACAATAAAAATAAGTGCTGCAATTAAAACAGCAATATCAATTTGTGATCCTAATAGTTCAACTGTTCCCCACTCAAAAGAAATAGCTGTCAACAAGATGAAAAACGGAATTAATAACAAGCGTAAAAATGTTAATTTATTTGGTAAATTCAATGGCTCCTGCCTCCTCATGGAAGAATCTTATTCATTAAACTGTATAGTTAAATCTTGACGAACAATTCCCTCTGACTCTTGTGCATATTCAAGTGTGGTATCGTTTAAAGCAACATCCGTAACAGCTGCATTACCTACCACAACGTTCACTTCACTTGTATCTGCGTCAAAATTTACATCCAAGGATTGTCCATCTGATAATGAAGCAGCTTCTTCGCTACCACCATCAACACTCACACTCACCCAAGAATCTCCGCCATTGGCTGTTAATG
>X23_Garden_Dormouse__coassemble_123_pt1 | contig 8203 bp, 10 predicted proteins | sample X23_Garden_Dormouse__metabat2_high_PE_001 | metagenome-assembled genome bin X23_Garden_Dormouse | reverse complement strand
GCAGTTGTATCATGGTAGGGGTCCAACCATGTATCAACTCTTAAGAATTGATATTCATGAAAACCAAAGACATCTTTTAGAAAATCACGATTATAGACAACTAAGAAAATCGTCCCCACACCAACTATAAGGACTACTGATATAATCGGTAATAAAATCTTCCATTGAATACCCGAGAGCAAAATGACCCCTGAAAGGATTGCTAAATAAACTAATGTTGTCCCTAAGTCAGGTTGGATTATAATTAATGCTAGAGGAACAATCGACCATGCGATTAATTTACCAAGCAGGAGAAAATCGCTTTTAACCGTTCGATTACCATAGCGAGCATTATGCGCTGTTGTAGTTTTGGCTAACATTAAAATATAGGGAAGTTTAACAAATTCGGAGGGCTGTAACGTAAAATTAATGACAGGAATATTAATCCAACTTCGAGAACCTGCGGTAGCTGCCAATCCTCGATCATAAAAAACTAGTGTTAAAGCTAAACTCGCAATTCCTATCCAATACAAATAATGAGTAGCTTTCCATAGTTGTTCGGAGTCAAATAACATGACCATCGCTGCTGCTGCCGTCCCAAGTATATACCATATTCCTTGCATGATAGTCATGCGAACGTCCCCGCCTTGGATTAAAACTGTCGTTGAATACAAAGATACTAATCCAATAATTGCAAACAACAAAATACATAATACTATTCCATAATCTATTCTTGAGGTTTTTTCATTTGCATTTCTCATTTTTTTACACTCCTGGTCAACATTTTTTAATTCTGATCGGCTATTATTATAATTGCAAGTGCTATTATAGCATAAGTTTTTATTAGAGTATGTGATTCCATAAGAAATTATTGTAATAATTTTATGAATTTTTCTCTCTACTAGTGGAATTAGCATACCTCAATTATTTAGTGGACTCAATTTCAATTCTATATGTACAACTCATTTCTTAAAAATATATTCCAATTCATTAAATCTCCCTTCGAAAACGAGAAAAGCCTCAAGCAGCAAATGCTACTTGAGGCTTTAAAAACTTTATCAGATCGTTAAACTTATTTAAGTTCAACTGATCCTCCAGCTTCTTCAATTTTTTCTTGAATTTCTTCAGCTTCGTCTTTGTCGACGCCTTCTTTAACCACGCTTGGTGCTTCGTCTACTAAGCCTTTAGCATCTTTCAAGCCTAAACCAGTAATTTCACGAACTGCTTTAATTACTTGGATTTTAGCTGAACCTGCGTCAGTTAATTCAACGTCAAATTCTGTTTGTTCTTCTTCTTCAGCACCTGCACCTGCACCTGCTACTGCTACTGGTGCTGCTGCTTCTACGCCAAATTCTTCTTCAATTGCTTCTACTAATTCGTTGATTTCAAGAATTGATGATTCTTTTAAGTCAGCAATAATTTGTTCTACATCTAAAGCCATTTTTATTTTCCTCCGTTATTTTAAATAGTTTTTATTTTTATATTATTTACATCTATACGACTGCAAAGACCACATCTTCTTTATGCTGCGTCCTCGTCTTCTTTTTTGTCTGCAACTGCTTTGAATGCCAATGCAGCATTTCGAACAGGTGCTTGAAGTGCTGATAATAGCATTGATAGTAAACCATCACGGCTTGGTAATTTAGCAACTGCTTCAATTGTTTCAACAGGAACAACTTCACCTTCCATGTATCCACCTTTTACAACAAGTGCTTCTACCTCTTCAGCAAATTCCACCATTATTTTAGCTGGCGCTACAACTTCCTCTTCTGAGAATGCAATAGCAGTAGGTCCAACAAATACGTCTTCTAAACCTTCAATTCCAGCTATTTCTGCAGCTTTACGAATCATTGTGTTTTTAACAACGTGCATCTCAACACCTGCATCACGTAACTGTTTACGTAGATCAGTTGCTTCAGCAACTGTTAAACCACGATAGTTTACAACCACAAATGCAGCTGAACTTTCGAATTTATCTACTAATGCACTAACGATATCTTGTTTCTCTTGTAATACTTGTTCTCGACTCACGAACGTCACCTCCTGAAGCTTGTTAGCCCTAAATTAAAAAACTCCCTTAGTCACCAAAGACATAAGGGAGTGTTAAATGTTTTTATAATAAGGTTATTTTCATAAACTTATCTAACAACATCTCCTCGGTATGAAATTAAGGCAAATGCCACATACTGTCTTCGGTAATGTTTGGATATTCAATTCATTAAGAACTTTTAAATTATAACAAGTTCTGATTTAATATGCAAGCTTTTTTAAGCTTCTTCTTTTGCAAGAAGTGTGCGGTGATCAATTTTGACACCTGGTCCAAATGTACTTGCTATTGTTAGAGCTTTAATATAGCTTCCACCTGGAACGCTTGCTGGACGAGATTCGATAACTTCTTCATGAACAGCTTGAAGGTTTGCAAGTAATTCATCTTCTGAGAATGATACTTTACCAACAAGTACATGCAAGTTTGATTGGTTATCTACACGATAAGCAACTTGTCCTGCTTTAATGTCTCCAACAGCTTTTGCTACATCTTGTGTAACAGTTCCTGTTTTAGGGTTAGGCATAAGTCCTTTAGGTCCTAAAACACGTCCTAATTTGCCTACTTCTGCCATCATGTCTGGCGATGCAACAACGACATCAAAATCTAGCCAACCATCTTCAATGCGCTCTACTAGATCTGAATCTCCAACGTAGTCTGCTCCTGCTTCTTTAGCAGCTTCTGCAGCTTCACCTTTTGCAAACACAACAACTGTTTCTGTATTTCCTGTACCATTTGGTAGTACTAGGGCACCACGTAATTGTTGATCAGCATGCTTAGGGTCAACACCTAATCGGTATGAGATTTCAATACTTGCGTCAAAGTTTGCATAATCAATTTCTTTTACTAAGCTTACTGCTTCACGAGCACCGTAATCTTTTTCACGGTCTACTTGTTCTAAAGCAGCTAAATACTTTTTACTTCTCTTTTTGTTTGCCACGATTAAATCCTCCTTATGTGGTATTAGCGGATAGACCTCCCACTTTATTTACACAAAACATAATAATTTTGTGCAACTAGCACGAGATATCTCAATATAAATCGAAAAAATGATCGATTTATCCTTCTACAGTGATTCCCATGCTTCGTGCAGTTCCTTCAACAACGCGTATAGCAGCGTCAACGTCTGCTGCGTTTAAGTCTTCTAATTTAGTTTCTGCAATTTCTTTCACTTGATCAGCTGTAACAGTTCCCACTTTGTTAGTATTTGGTTCACCTGAACCTAAGTCAATACCTGCCGCTTCTTTTAATAAGACAGAAGCTGGTGGAGTTTTTGTTACAAATGTAAATGAACGATCTTCATATACGGTAATAATTACAGGAATAATAGTTCCTTGTTGATCAGCCGTACGAGCGTTAAACTCTTTAGTAAAGCCAGTAATATTAATACCCGCTTGTCCTAATGCTGGACCAACTGGTGGAGCTGGTGATGCTGCTCCCGCAGGAATTTGTAATTTTACAACGTCAATAACTTTTTTTGCCACGAGACATACCTCCTTGTTTTGTCCGCGAGTGGTTAAAATGGGGTTAAGTAATTTCCCCTCCCACCTATAAATACAATCTACAGACACAATGGCCTATAAACGTACCGCAATATTTTAACATTTTAAGTAGAAAATTGCAAGTTATTATTCAAAGTTCCCTTGCTCTTCTTGTTTTTCAATAATTAAAGACTAAATCCTTCTTCAATTTCTTTCACTTCTGAATAGTTAAGCTCTGTATCTGTTTCGCGGCCGAACATTTCAACCGAAACGGTTACTTTTCCTTTATCTTCATCAAAATCTTCTACGACACCTTCCATACCTGAAAAAGCTCCGCTTGTAATTTCGACAAGTTGACCTACTTCTAAGGCAATCGCTACTTTCCGAGGGTTGATACCGATACTTCGCATAACATCATCCACTTCTTCTGGTAAAAGTGGTGAAGGTTTACTCCCAGCTCCATGAGAGCCTACGAAACCTGTAACCCCTGGTGTATTACGTACAACATACCATGCTTCGTCCGACATAATCATTTGCACTAGCACATAACCCGGAAAAGCTTTTTTCATTTTAGAAACTGTTTCACCATTTTTTTCTTCATAAACTTCTTGTTCAGGGACTAAAATCTGGAAGATATTGTCTTCCATTCCCATACTTGACATTCGTGAATTTAAATTTTGCTGAACTTTCATCTCATATCCAGAGTAAGTATGTAAAACATACCATGCTTTTTCTTGGCTGATTCGATCAAAAGTACTCATTTTTTCACCCCTATATCTTTCTTTTTATTAATATATACTATTTGTTTTCATCGTTTTTTGCTCAAATTAAAAAACCTTCCTGACAGCATTTGTCCAGAAGGTTCTCAACTGATTTGTATTATACCATGTTTTTTTGTTGTTTGCTAGAGTTAAACGCATTAAATAAGAGAAAGTAGCCACACAATGACTGATTCAGCCGCATAGAAAAATAACGCAAATAAAATAACAATTGTAGAAATGGATGATAGATATTTACGCATATCTTTACCTGAAGGCCATGATGTTTCTCGCATTTCATGCTTTACTTCTTTGAAAAAACTTCCAACTTTACTCATTATTCAACCAAACTTCCCTTCAGAAATCATTCAATTACTTCGTTTCTTTATGCAATGTGTGTTTGCCACAATACTTACAAAATTTTTTAAGTTCTAATCGGTCTGTCCGTGGTTTTGTACCTAGATCGAGCGAATAATTCCGAGATCCACAAACTGTACAGGCTAAAGCCGCTTTGTTTTGTTTCATTTATGGTCTCCTCTTTTCTTTTTTTAAAATTTATCTCATAGTATAATACCATCAATTGTTGCTTATTGTCAACATTTAAAGGAATCTTTAACTTGTTAAACTTCTTTTGGTAATTCCCAGTCAATAGGTTCTTGCCCTGAATCTTCTAAAATTTGATTAGTCTTTGAAAAAGGTTTAGAGCCAAAAAACCCACGATAAGCTGACAAAGGACTTGGATGTACTGATGTAATGATAAAATGTTTATCTGTATCAATTAATGCTTGTTTCTTTCGTGCAGCTGCTCCCCATAAAATAAACACAATTGGTTCTTCTCTATTATTTAAAGAAGCAATCGCAAAATCCGTCACCTCTTCCCAACCTTTCCCACGATGGGAATTTGCTTCACCACTGCGAACAGTCAGCACAGAGTTTAGTAAAAACACGCCTTGCTCAGCCCAGCTTTTTAAGTAACCATGAGAAACTGGTGGAATACCTAAATCATCTTCTAATTCTTTATAAATATTTCGTAAAGACGGTGGGATTTTAATTCCGGGTTGGACTGAAAAACTTAAGCCATGAGCCTGCCCTGGTCCATGATAAGGATCTTGTCCTAAAATAACAACTTTCACATCTTCGTAACTGGTCCACTGAAAGGCCGTCCAGATATCATACATTTCTGGATAAATCGTGTACTGACTATACTCTTTTTTTAAAAATTGTCTTAAATCTTGATAAGTGTCTGTTGCCGTCGCTTCTTCTATAATAGGTTGCCAACTATTTTGAATGGTGATCGTCATTTTAATTCGCTCACTTTCTTTTTTCTGCATTTTAATACTCATTACTTAAATAAAACTTTCTATTAGCTGTAATTATCAAAAAAATTTGATAGAATTGTAAAGGAACTAAAAGAAAGGAAGAAGATTTTGTCAATTAAATTAATTGTAACAGATATGGATGGAACTTTGTTAAATGAAAACATCGAAATTACTCCACGAGCAACAGAAGCCATTGCTCGTGCGCAAGATGCAGGTCTTGATTTCGCGGTAGCAACCGGCCGCACCGTCGACTCAGGATATTCTCTCGTTAAGGAACAGGGGATTACTTGTCCGTTTATTGAATTAAATGGCGCAAGATTATTTGATAGAGATGAACAATTACAATTCACGCGTGCAATCGATAAAGAAGATACAAAATCATTAATCCAAATATTACATCATTACGGTGTCCACCATGAATTTATAACTCAAGACGCCACTTATTCAAAACAATCACTCGCAGATTATGTAGAAGCCTTTAAAGCAGTCTTTCAATCCATTAATAAATCATTAACAGATGATGAAGCAGCTGAAATTGTTAGTAACCGCCTCAGTAGTTTAAATATTCAGAAAGTTGATAATTATGATTTCTTATACCAAGATTTCAATATTCAAGTACTGAAAACATTAGCGAACGCTACTGATGACCTTTCGATCTTACATGATATTCAAAAGGATGTTGAAAAAGAGCTTCCTGATTTAATTGTCACTTCTGCGAGTACAAATAATCTGGAAATCAACAATCTCCACGCCAATAAAGGAAAAGCTGTTGCTGAATATGCTGCTTCTCAAGGATACAAATCAAGTGAAGTCATTACTATTGGAGATAATATTAATGACTTAACGATGTTACAATGGGCCGATCATAGTTACGCTGTGGCAAATGCTCATACAAAAGCGAAAGAAGCGGCCACTTATTACGCCCCTAGCCATACCGAAGATGCAGTCGCTCAAATCATTGAACGGGTACTGGATGGAAAAAGCTTGCGGTTTTAATTGAATAAACTAAGCACTTCCTCTTCAGCACTGAAACGTTTTGAAGCTGGAGCAGTAGATGAAAAGACAGATCCAATTTAACATAAAAGAAGGCAAAGCAGATTCAGATAAAGACTGGATCTGCTTTATTTTTTTATAAACCAATAAAAACATGTTATAATCTAAATAGAGTACTGTTCTTAGGAGGTACCGAAATGATCCAATTATTCATAAAGGAAAACGTTACCAACAGACAACGAATGACTGTTCGTGATTATCGTGGTCAGCTTATATATTTTATTGAAGGTCGTTGGGGGCGAAAAAACGACTTAATGTCTTTATATAAAATTAACGGTCAACATTTAATGAGCTTAAAGCAGCAATATCTATCCCCTCTTTCTATTTTTGATTTAATAGAGGATGGCGAAAAAGTTGGCTTTATGCGTAAACACCCTGGCTTATTTGGACTGCGCGATTCTTACTTCACTATTCATCCTCATCAATGGATAGTAACGGGTGATTTTGAAGATCTTTACTTTACTGTCCACCGTGAAAACGAATTTATTATGGAGTGTGAGAAGAGGATTAAAGATGGAAATTCCGTGTATGTTTTAAATATTAAGCATAAAGAAGATGAACCACTCTCTGCTCTAATTTCAACTGTTTTTGACCACTATTCACGGAAAAGAGACGAAGACGTTGCAACAGAGACTGCTAACGAAAATTATAACCTCGGTTTGCTTAACAATTTTCAAAATGAATCAATGCAGGTGGCTTATGTAGTCCGTCACTCATCTAAATATAAAATAAAAACCAGATGACGCGAGAAGGTACTCTTCTTGCATCGTCTGGTTTTACTCTTGTTTTTTATGGTTTATTGGTTTTACTCTTTAAATCATAATCAGCCATTGTTTCTTTGATATTATTCGCAGTCTTTCGATTAATTCCTAAATCAATAATTTCTTCAATACCCGCTTCTTTTAATAATTTTAGTGACTTAAAATGACGGAGTAATTTTGTTCTCGTTTTAGGCCCGACTCCTTGAATACTGTCAAGAATAGAAGAGAAACTGTTTTTACTGCGGACATTTCGGTGGAATTTAATCGCGAAACGGTGCACTTCTTCCTGCACTCTTTGAACCAAGTAGAAAGCCTGACTACGTGGATGTAAAGAAACAGGAGTTAAAGGATCTCCATAAATTAATTGCGCAGTTTGGTGCCGGTCATCTTTCACCATGCCTGCCACAGGGATGTTTAAGTCTAATTCATTTATTAAGACATCTTTTGCGGCATTCACTTGAATTTTTCCGCCGTCCATTAAAATTAAATCTGGCATGTCTGCCCCTTCTTTTAATAGACGTGAATAACGACGTCGAATAACTTCCCTTGTCGTCGCAGCCTCATTACTTCCTTCTACCGTTTTAATATTAAATTTCCGATAATTGTTTTTATCGGGTTGTCCTTCAGTAAATGACACCATCGCCGATACAGGGCTAGTTCCTTGTATATTCGAATGGTCAAAAGCTTCGAGACGTTCAATATAAGGAAGGTTTAGCGCTTCCGATAATTCTTCAGAAGCTCCGGTTGTTTTTACTTGTTCCATTGTAATTAAATGGAATTTTTGTTTTAAAGCTAATTTACTATTTTT
>X23_Garden_Dormouse__coassemble_121_pt1 | contig 8238 bp, 8 predicted proteins | sample X23_Garden_Dormouse__metabat2_high_PE_001 | metagenome-assembled genome bin X23_Garden_Dormouse | reverse complement strand
AACAGCATATACAATAAATAATTGAATCGTTGAGGTCACCCAATGCATGCCGATAATTATCCCGACTAAAAATATCCATAGACCATAAATATTCTCACTTAATAAAACAGGTTTTCTTTGCGACAATACATCTCGAAATACTCCTCCACCAGTAGCCGTCAATAACGCAGCCACAACTACTGCACTCACAGGTAGGTTCAAACTTACTGCTGATATCGATCCTTGGATCGCAAACGCAATAACCCCGACAGCATCCAAGATATTCACCCATAACTTTCTGCTTTTTAAAATAAATTGCGGGAATATTATAATTAAAGTAATCGAAATCACTGCTGTCATAAAAAGCAATCCTTGATTCCATAGATTATAATTTAATTCGCCGATAAACACATGTCTTAAAGCGCCGCCTCCGAAAGCAGTGATGATCCCGAATAAATAGACAGCAAATAAATCATACTTGTTTTCCATAGCTATTAAACCACCTTGAATAGCAAAAGAAATTGTTCCAATAACCGAAAATATTTTCCAAAATTCCATGAATGCACACTCTTTTCTATAAAAATTAAATCTCTTACTATCCTTGAGTTCATTTCACTTGTCCCCTTTTGCAGAATAAGTTAAATTATGATTAATATAAAAGGGGTGGTGGTCAGTATGAGCAAAAAATTTGATGACTTAAAAAAGAAAATCGACAACGTAGATAAAGGTCAAGCGAAAGAAATCTTTCAAAAGATCAAACAAGAACATGATAAAGGAAATATCGACAAAAAGGAAAAGGAAAGTTTACTCGATAAAGCAAAACAAAAATTCGGTAATATTGATTTAGGAAACTTTCATCTTTAAGTCTGTTTTATAAATAAGATACTAGCGAGTGTGGTTTGCTAGTATCTTATTTTTTTATTTCCTTTCTTATTTTACCAATTTACAAATAAAATTGCTTTTTTGACCACTCGCTTCCTCGTTCTTCTCGAAAGAGCTAACCTTTGTTAAAATCAATGTTTTAATAAATGGCTTTTACTACTTATTCTTTCCTAAATACATAGAAGATAATAAATAAAAAGAAAGCCTGAGTAAAATGAAGAACTCATTCTTCAAAACACACAGACTTTTTCACATTTAAATAAATCTCTTATTCTTCTAAATCGCCATAATCTTCTTTTTTAACATCTAAATGAAATACTTTACCGCTACGATCATATAAAACATCCTCGACTTCTGAGCGATGGTTAACAACACGAGCCACCGCAAAAAAGTAATCGGACAGACGATTGATAAACATTTGTACGTAAGGATTTGCTTCAGATTCTTTGCGTTGTGTCTCATAAGCATCATTTTCTTTGCTTACTTCCAAGTAGTGATTAAATGCAACAATTGATCGTTCAGCACGTCGAGTAACAGTTCTACAAACATGAAAATCAGAAGCTAAACGCGTACCACCAGGTAAAATGAAAGATTCAAGCAGTTTAGGTTCAGCTGCATACTCGTCAATGGTACTTTCTAGCCATTTGGTTGGCTCTACATCCATTCGGTAAGGATATTTTTTCGTATTAGATGTTGCTAGGTCATTACCGCAATCAAACAAAAACTGTTGAATTTGTTGTAATTCCTCTTTTAATGCTGGCCATGCTTCTTTTGAACTTGCTGCCATACCTACAAAACTATTTAACTCATCCACAGTTCCGTAGGCTTCGACTCGAGCAGAGTCTTTATTTACTGTATAATTTCCATTAATTTTTGTTTGTCCTTTGTCTCCGATTCTTGTATATAATTGCATGTATGATTCACCTTCTATTTTTTCTATTAAAAAACTCCAAATAACTAGTTAGAAATTTGGAGTTTTATTTATCTATTTAATTATTAATTACAAACCACAACGTAACTGTGCACTACAGTTTGTACATGTGTTACAGCCACCGATTTCTTCAACAATACCTTGTCGGCAAATTGGACATGTGTTTCCAACATCTGAGCCATAAACGACATCATCTGTATGACCTTGTGCAAGAACGTGCTCCTTCTCTGCTTGATCTACTAATTGACGTAATTCATCACTATCATCAACAACTCGTGCATCGTCTACATCAAATAAAGACAGGTTTTCAAAATCATTTTCTTCTGCTTCAAGTGTCAATACTTGTGAATCACGAGAGCCATCCACGTAAACAGTTCCGCCTTTAGCGCCACCTTTAAATAAGCGTTCATAGATTTTTGAAACTTCTGAAACAGGATAACCTTGCGGAGCATTTACTGTTTTGGAAATTGAACTATCTACCCAACGTTGAATCGTTGTTTGAACATCTACGTGTTCTTCTGGTTTTAATTCCATTGATGTTACGAAGAAGTCTGGTAAATTATCTTCGTCCGCATCTGGATGCGCGTCTAAATATTCTTGAACAATATCTGAGTTCACTTCGATAAAGTTACCTAAACGTCCACTACGGAAGTATTTGAATGCAAAGTATGGCTCTAAACCAGTCGAAACATTCATCATAGTACCTGTACTTCCCGTTGGTGCAACTGTTAGTAAGTGTGAGTTACGAATACCATGCTCTAAAATACCTTCGCGGATATGGTCAGGCATACGTTTCATATAGCCTGTTTGCGTAAATTTCTTACGTAATTCTTGTGTTTCTTCTTCTGTCGCTCCTACTAAGAAAGGGAAGCTTCCTTTTTCTTTGGCAAGTTCAATCGACTCTTCATATGCAGAAACAGCAATTGTTTCAAACACTTTATCGATTACTTTATTCCCTTCAACAGAGCCGTAGCGATTGTGTGTATTGATCATTAAATCTGCAAGTCCCATGACTCCAAGTCCCACACGACGCTCACCAAGTGCTTGTTTTTCGTTTTCACTTAAGAAATATGGTGTTGCATCAATGACGTTATCTTGCATACGGACACCCGTTTTTACAGTATCGATTAATTTATCATAGTCAACGGTATTGTCTTCTAAATTAGCCATTTCAGCTAAGTTCACGGCTGCTAAGTTACAAACTGAATATGGCGCTAATGGTTGTTCACCACATGGGTTTGTCGCTACAACTTTTTGACCATATGCTTTAGCGTTTGTATCTGCGTTCGCGTTATCAATGAAGAAGATTCCTGGTTCTGCTGAATAAGTCGCACAGATATTAATTAAATTCCACAATTCACGTGCTGGGATTGTACGGTATGTACGGACTGCATAACCCATTTCTTCCCATTCACGAACATCACCTACATCTGGCCATAAGTCGTTATAATCTGTCATTTCTTGCTCTGAGTAATTTTCAGTATCTGGGAAACGTAAAGCCCAATCTTCATCATTTTCAACAGCTTCCATGAAGTCATCTGTTAAAGTGACTGAGATATTTGCACCTGTTAAAAACTCTGGATTTTGAACATCATATGTTCCACCGTCTCGAACTTTTTTTTTTTCAGCTTTTATCATGTCTGATGAAAAACCACCATGTCCTGGGGAATTTTTATGTTTTGCAATCGTTTGATACATTTCTAAATCAGCAGTTGGGAAAGGAATAAATTTTAAGTTTTCTTCTGCTTGATTTCTAATTTCTTCATCTTTTGAATTTTCAATTAAATAACGTAAAATGCGTGGGTTTTGCATTTTAGAAATAATAAACTCTACAATATCTGGATGCCAATCGGCTAACATAATCATTTGCGCACCTCGACGTGAGCCGCCTTGTTCAACTAAGTGAGTCAATTGCGCAATATCATCTAGCCAAGAAACAGAACCACTCGATTTACCATTAACACCACGAGCTAAAGTGTTTCGTGGTCGCAGGGTTGAACCGTTTGTACCCACTCCACCACCACGAGACATAATCTCCATAACCTCTTTACGATGGTCCGAAATGCCTTCACGCGAGTCTGGAACAAAAGGCATTACATAACAGTTAAAGTAAGTAACATCTGTCCCTGAACCTGCTCCGTAAAGCACGCGTCCTGCTGGTACAAAGTTTTTAGCTCTCAATAAATCATAAAAACGTTCAAATGATTCTTCTACTTTAGCAGGATCTTCTTCAGCTTCTGCTAAACCTCTTGCGTTTCTTTTTACAATTTGTTCATAAAAAATCTCAAGTGGTTTTTCAATCGCGTCTAGATTGCGTCTAACTAATCCTGTTTCAATCTCTTCTTCATTTTCTAAAGCTGCACGATATTCATCTTCTAACAGGATAACAGCTTCATTTTTTTCTCGATCAAGCTCTTTTACATATCCAATGCCTCTTGCAGGATATTTTGGGTCAGGTTTTACAGTTAAGACTACTAAGTCACCTTCAGAAAGTGTCTCTTTTTTTGTATCTTTAAATGAATAACGATCGATCATGACCATTCGTGAAACGCCTTTGTGCGTAATATACATGTCTTCTGTAATAGGATAGACAGCCGAGAAATTTTCGATGTCTTTATTTAATTTATCGATATCAATATTTAGGGGTTGAATTGAAGTTGCTTCCATGTTAGTAACTCCTTACTTTCTCTGAAATTTTCACAACATATAGTTACTTGCTCACTAACTATACACAATATGTTGTGAATTCCTAGAAATCAGTATACAGGAAAGAACATTCTCATTCAATGAAAATATTTTGGTAAACAACCTTTTTCAAAGTAAAAACTCCTCCACTTCTTGGTGTAAAGGAGTTTAATTTTTATTTAAAAAATCCATTAAATTTCTTTTGGATAATGGGAACTAGTATAGGCTCTAAAATAAAAAAGAAACCAAAATTGCCTACTCCATGTAGTACATCAAAAGGTAAACCATTAAAATAATACACTAAAAAATTACTCATCCCATATAAATGAAAGGATAAGTACGAGACAATGAAACCATAAACAAAGCCTGTAACTAGCGCCCATAGTGAAAAGAGCAAGCGATTGCCGATTGAACCAAACGAATAAAAATGTTTAAAAATGCCAGTTAATAAAATAATGACCGCAAATGAAATCATCTGTAGAATGGTCCAAGGACCCATCCCTAAAAATAAATTCGTCAATAACATAGATAAAACAGACACCACTACGCCATCCACGACACCAATATTCAGGGTAATTATGATTAATAAGGCGGTCATCGGTTGTATATTTGGTAAAATAGGTAATGAAAAAGCTAATCGTCCAACTGTAGTAAGTGCCGTCATTATAGCTAGTAGAGCAATGCGTTCTACAGTGAAGTACTCAGCGCTTTTAGGCTGCACTACTTCTCAAGACTCCACTCGATTTGGTCGCCATCTTCCAGCTCGTAATCTGCCGCTCCTACTGATGGCATTTCATCGTTAATGTAGTATAACCAGTATAGACCTTCTTCTTCATCTTGTTCATGACCTTCGATTGCAGAGATAAATCCACCCTCTTCTTCGATATCATAAGTATCTTCCATTGCATCTAGTAGATAAGTCCCTTCAGGAACCGTAACTTCTTCGCTGAGATCAGCTACGGATTCGCCATCAATGATAATATCAAAGTCCGTCGTAATCTCATCAGCCGTCGTTTCTTCTTCTGCACCATCTTCTGTTTCCTCAACATCTGCTACATCCGGCTCTTCAGTTTCTTCTGGCGTTTCTGCTGTTTCGGTACCGCAAGCTGATAATACAAATCCTGTAGACATCAATAAAAATAACTTACGTAATAAATGCTTTTCCATTTATATCTCTCCTCTTTCATTTTGAACAAACCTTCTGTTCTTTTACGATAGATTGCGGTTCATGCTAAAAGGAACACAATAGAGACAAAAATAGCCTATGTACCATACATAGACTTTTCATGTAACTGCTCTGCCGCGAAACAATCCATGTGCAATATTAGCAAACTCAGGTAAAGATCTGACTACATGCTCAAGCATGATTACAGCGGCGGGACCGTATTGGAATCAAACCAAATTTCCATACCTTAGTTGTCTTTGAATGGTTCATCCTATCTATCAAAGATAATCTTAGATGATTCAAAAATGCTTTGCAAGTTCTATTCATCTAACCTTAAAAATGTGAGACAATGAAACACTATGTTTTTTCTAAAATAACTTGGGCCACAACCATTTCTCTAGAATGACTAATTGAAACAAAAGCTTCGCCCGAAAAAGGACTCGTGCAAACAATCGGTTGTCCTTTATCATCATGTAGAATAGTAATATTCTGAAAAGTAACAGTTTTTCCAATTCCTGTTCCCATAGCTTTACTGAAAGCTTCCTTCGCCGCAAAACGACCTGCTAGAAATTCTAGTTTTCGCTTCTCACTTCGCGCTTCATAAATTTCAATTTCTCTTTTGGTTAAAATGCGCTCAAAAATACGAGGTTGTTTTTTACACACTGAAGCCATGTGATCTAAATCAACAATATCTATTCCAATTCCCGCTATCATACTTTTATCATCCACTTCTTATCCATATTCTTTTATAAAAGCTCAAAAAAGCTAGCGCACTCTCATACTTTAAAACTTTCTAAAGCGCGCATAACGTTTAACCATTCGTTCTTCTACTGACTCTTTTTGTAATTTTTTAAAGGTAGCTTTGATTTCGGGGAGGAGTTGTTGCGCTAATTCTTCGTTACTATATACCCCATTCTCGTCACCTTCAGCAATCACTCGGTCTACAACTTCTAGTTCTTTTAGTTCAGGGGCGGTTAATTTCATTATTTTAGCTGCATCGGAGGCTAAACTTGCATCCTTCCATAAAATAGATGCAAAACCTTCCGGTGATAAAATCGAATAAATACTATTTTCCAGCATCCACACTTGATCACTCATCGCCAAGGCAATAGCACCACCACTTCCTCCTTCACCAAGGATAATAGCAAGTGTAGGTTCAGTCAACTCACTCATCGTCGTTAACATGTTTGCTATGGCTTCTCCGATTCCATTCTCTTCTGACTCCGGCCCTGCATAAGCACCCGGCGTATTGATTAAAGTTAAGACAGGACGATTAAATTTTTCTGCTTGATTCATTAATCGTTCGGCTTTTCGATAACCAGCGGGCCCACTCGAGCCAAAATTTCGACGTACATTTTCTTCAGTGTTATAGCCTTTTTGGATCCCAATAATTGTAATAGGATCTCTCTCATCCATCAAACCGATTCCACCAATAAGTGCTTTATCGTCTTTCATTGCTTGGTCACCATGAATTTCAATAAAACCTGTACATAAACCATTAATAATTTCGATCGTTGAGAGTCGATAAACATCACGGGCTTTTTTTACAATTTCATAAGCATCCATTTAATCACCTAGTCTTTCTGATTGATGAATTGACAACAATAAATGCAAGGCTCGGTGTTGATCCGTTCGCGGAATAATATTGTCAATAAAACCATATTCCAACACTGTTTCGGCTGCTTGAAAGTCATCGGCTAAATTCGCTTGAATCGTCTGTTCAATTACACGTTTCCCAGCAAAACCAACGGTTGCGTCTGGTTCTGCAAGCGTAATATCTCCTTGCATCGCGAAGCTTGCTGTTACCCCACCCGTTGTCGGGTGAGTCAGTATCGCACTGTAGAAGAGTCCGGCTTGACTATGTTTAGAAATTGCTTGAGTAATTTTTGCCATCTGCATTAAGGATAAAATTCCTTCTTGCATCCGGGCCCCACCTGACGCAATAAATAAAACAACCGGTAATCTTTTTTCCGTTGCACGTTCAAATAAACGTGTTAATTTTTCACCAACGACTGTGCCCATACTCGCCATGATAAAGCGATTATCCATCACCCCAAGTGCAAAAGGAAGCCCTTCTAAGTCAGCTTCGCCTGTTAAGACTGCTTCGGCTAAACGTGTTATTTTTTGACTACGTTCAATTTTCGCTTGGTAACCTGGAAAATCTAAAGGATCTTGTGCTTGAAGCTGACTGTCCCATTCGGTAAAACTTCCTTCATCTACTAGCCACTCTACACGATCTTGAGCCGGAAATTGTAAATGATAGCCACACTTTGGACAAAGATAATCTTCGCTAATAGAATTCCGAAAAATAACCGATTTACATTTTGGACAACGTTCGGCTAAACCGTCAGGAATCTGCGCACGCCGTTCTTTTATTTCATCTGTTCTTGATGAGTTTATTTGAATATACTTCTTCTTTCGACGAAATAATGCCATCCTTTAATCTCTCCTCTATCTACTCAATTACTGCGGGTTCATCGGCTGCTTCATTTAGCCACTCAGGCATAAACTCCTCTTCAAGCCATTTTGCATGAATTTTATCAGCTTGAACATCCGGATGACGAATTAATGCCTCGAGTAAATCAATATTTGTACT
>X23_Garden_Dormouse__coassemble_115_pt1 | contig 8481 bp, 5 predicted proteins | sample X23_Garden_Dormouse__metabat2_high_PE_001 | metagenome-assembled genome bin X23_Garden_Dormouse | reverse complement strand
ATTTTATGCTTCAAGGCGAAGCAGCGAAAAAACTCTATCAAATCGCAAAAAATCAACCGATTTATGATTTTCACTGTCATTTAGACCCTCAAGAAATTTATGAGGACAAACCGTTCGATAATATCGTAAGCGTTTGGTTAGGTGGAGATCACTACAAATGGCGCTTAATGCGTGCAAATGGTGTGAGTGAAAAATATATCACGGGCGACGCAAGTAATGAAGAAAAATTCAAAGCTTGGATAGAAACCGTCAGTGTTGCGATAGGTAATCCATTGTATCATTGGAGCCATTTAGAAATGCGCGATGTTTTTGGTATTGATGAAGTTATTACAAAAGACAACTGGAAAGAGCTTTATGATCGCATGAACGATTTCATTAATGAAAACGAATTAAGTCCTCGTGACTTAATTAAACAATCAGATGTACGATTTATTGGTACGACAGATCATCCACTAGATGACTTAGAATGGCACCAAAAACTTAAAGAAGAAGATTCCTTTGATACAGTTGTTGCGCCAACTTTCCGTCCTGATGAAGCGTTTGTTGATCATGCAAACTTTGCTGGCTTTACAGAAGCATTAGCAGAAAAAACCGGCGAAGAAATCACAGATTTTGCTTCATTTATGGCTGCTCTCGGAACTCGTATTGAGTTTTTTGCGGAAATGGGTGCTCTAGCGAGCGACATGAGTTTAGGTAAAATTGTTTACGTAGAAGCAGAAGAAGACGAATTAAATGAAATCTTCCAGAAAACTGTAAACGGTGACGAAGTTTCCGATGAAGAAGTCCAAAAATGGCAAACGGCTGTCTTTGTTGAACTTGCACGTCTGTATAAAGAAAATAACTTTGTTATGCAAGTTCACTTTGGAGCATTGCGTGATAACAACACATCTTATTCTGAAGAATTAGGTGCCGACGTAGGGTTTGACTCAATGGGAGATCAAACAGATTTAGCTGTTAACTTAAACAGCTTACTAGACCGTCTTGTTCTTGAAGAAAAATTACCAAAAATGATTTGGTATAACTTGAATCCAGCATATAATACAGTTCTTCCAAATACATTAGCGAACTTCCAAGCAAACGAAGCAGGAGTTCATGGGAAATTACAATTTGGAGCTGGCTGGTGGTATAACGATACAAAACTAGGCATGATTGATCAAATGGATAACTATGCAGATCAAGGAATTCTAGCAAACTTTGTCGGAATGCTTACAGACTCTAGAAGTTTCTTATCTTACCAACGTCATGACTACTTCCGTCGTATTTTAGCTTCATATATCGGAAAATGGGTTGATAAAGAAGAAGTACCAGACTCTGAAGAGCTATTACGCCCTATTATTGAAGGTATTAGCTATAAAAACGCTGAACAATTCTTTAATCAAAAAATATAATTATAAAATTATAAAGGAGAGCTATAAACTATGTATATGACTTTTAGGTGGTATGGGGAAGACGATCCAGTAACATTAGAAAACATTCGTCAGATTCCAACAATGAAAGGTATTGTTTCTGCAATTTATGATATCGAGGTCGGACAAGTATGGCCACGCGAACGTATTCGTAAATTAAAAGATACAATTGAAGATGCAGGTTTAGAATTATCTGTTATCGAATCAGTACCAGTTTCAGAAGATATTAAATTAGGTCATGATAACCGAGATGAACTTATCGAAAACTATGCACAAACAATTCGTAACTTAGGTGCAGAAGGTGTCGACGTTGTTTGTTATAACTTTATGCCAGTATTCGACTGGACGCGTTCAGACTTAGAATATGAATTAGAAGATGGTTCTACAGCGTTAATTTTTGACGAAGAAGAAGTTAAAAAGATGGACCCTCGTACATTATCTTTACCAGGATGGGATGAAAGCTATACTGCAGAAGAAATGAATGAGATCATGGATGAATACGAAAGTGTAAGCGATGAAGACCTATGGGACAACTTAACTTACTTTATCGAACGTATTATTCCAGTAGCTGAAGAAGCTGGCGTTAAGATGGCGATTCACCCAGATGATCCTCCATACCCAATTTTTGGTCTACCACGTATTATTACAGACAAAGAAGCTGTTGAACGTTTCTTAGATATTTACGATAGTCCAAATAATGGTGTGACTTTATGTATTGGTTCATACGCATCAGATCCTAAAAATGATGCTGTTGAAATCTTGCGTTACGCTTTAGAACGTGACCGTGTAAACTTTGTACATGCTCGTAATATTAAATTAACGGGTGAAGGTCGTTCATTCGAAGAATCAGCACACCCATCAGAGTATGGTTCAATCGATATGTACGAAGTTGTTAAAGCTTTAAGTGACTACGATTGGGAAGGACCTATCCGTCCAGACCATGGCCGTATGGTTTGGGGAGAAACTGGTCGAGCAGGTTATGGCCTGTATGACCGTGCACTAGGTGCAACTTACCTATCTGGTCTATGGGAATCAGTACGTAAAGCAAATGGTAAAGACTATATCGAAAAATAAATTAATGTAGTTGGGTTTGGCCGTTTTATTCCAAACGGCCAATCTTTACTAATGATTCATTTTAAAAAGGAGTGTCATATAAATGATTAAAAAAGAAATCGATTTTACAGATAAAGTAGTTGTAGTTACTGGTGCAGGCGGAATTATTTGTGGAGAACTAGCAGTAGAATATGCTGCAGCGGGAGCAAAAGTAGCTCTATTAGATTTAAATGAAGATGCAGCTCAAGAATATGTAGATGCTATCGAAAAGAATAATGGAACGGCAAAAGCTTATAAAGCAAACGTTTTAGACAAAGAAATGTTAGAAAGTGTCCGTGAAGAAGTTCTAGCAGACTTTGGTCCAACAGATATCCTAGTTAACGGTGCAGGTGGAAATAATGCTCGTGCTACAACGGATAATGAATTCCATGAAGAAGACCTAGACGAAGACTTAACGTCATTCTTTGACTTGGACCAAGATGGTATTGAATTTGTCTTTAACTTAAACTATTTAGGTACATTACTACCTACGCAAGTTTTTGCGCAAGACATGGTTGGGCGCGAAGGAGCAAACATTCTAAACATTTCAAGTATGAATGCTTTTACTCCTTTGACGAAAATACCTGCATACTCAGGAGCTAAATCAGCAGTAAGTAACTTTACTGAATGGTTAGCTGTTCATTTTTCAAAAGTTGGAATCCGTGCAAACGCAATTGCGCCAGGTTTCTTAGTTACGCATCAAAACCGTGACTTAATGTTTAACGAAGATGGTACACCAAAAGATCGCGGAAACAAGATCCTTACAAACACTCCAATGGGTCGTTTTGGAGAACCAGAAGAATTAGTCGGTGGAGCATTCTTCTTAACAGACGAGAATCTGTCTAGCTTTGTTAACGGTGTCGTTTTACCAATTGACGGTGGATTTAACGCATATTCAGGCGTTTAATTTTTAAACATTCATGGTCACTGTAGTTCAGCAGTTTAAACTGTTGGACTACAAATGATTGTGAAAAAATTATCAGGAGGAGAAGAAAAATATGAGTCAAAATGCAAATCAGCGTGGAAACCAATTCCCAGAAAGAGAGAATAAATCACCTTTCGGTATTCGAGATAAAATTGGTTACATGACTGGAGATTTAGCAAACAACTTAACTTTCCAGTTTGCTAGTTTATTTTTAATGGTCTTTTATACAGAAGTTTGGGGAGTCAACCCAGCGATTGTTGGTACATTATTCGCAGTTTCAAAAGTAATCGATGCTGTTACGGATGTGACAATGGGAGTCATTGTCGATAAAGTTCCAGCTACTGAGGAAGGAAAATTTCGTCCTTGGATTAAAAGAATTATGGGTCCAATTGCAATTGCTAGTTTTTTGATGTACCAGACAGGTCTAGCAGATGCCTCACTGACTGTGAAAGTTGTATATATGTATATTACTTATATTATATGGGGAAGTATTACTTATACAGCTATTAACATTCCATATGGTTCAATGGCATCCGCACTAACACCTAACCCAAATGAACGAACTGAATTATCAATCTGGCGTACACGTGGTCAAGTCCTTGGACAAATGATCGTTGGAGTAGTAACACCACTTTTAATCTATACAGAGGGTAACCGAGTGAAACAAGACGCTACCTTTACATGGGTAGCTGGTATAATTTCAGTACTCACGCTTGTTTTCTATTATATTACTTATAAATTTACTACCGAACGTGTTGAAATTGAGGAAGTAGGAGGAGCCGCTGAACAAGGTGGTATTATGGGCTTATTCCGCAAATTTGGCCGATTACTATCACAAAGATCACTGCTTTCAATCACTGGAAGTTCTGTACTGTTATTGATGACAATGATTTTAATGTCTTCAATGTTTAACTATTTATTCCCGCACTTTTATAATTATTCAGATGCTATTGCTATTGTAAATTTTATTAATCCAATTATCGTGTTTATAATTGTTTCACCACTAGCTTCAAAATTTGGCCGTGAACTTGGTAAAAAAGAGACAGCTATTTCAGGTTTGTTTTTAGGAGCACTGGTTTATTTTGTGGTTTACTTTATTCGACCAGAAAATGTTTTCGTCTACATTGCAATAACTTCAATAGGGTATGCTGGTTTATCTGTATTTAATGCGTTAGTGTGGGCGATGATTACGGATGTTATTGATGATATCGAAGTTAAATCCCATACACGAGATGATGGTACTGTCTATGCAATTAACTCTTTTGCGCGTAAAATTGGACAAGCTTTAGCTGGATTAGTGGCAGGGTATGCATTATCTTTCACTGGTTATCAAACAGGCGCTGGTGAGGAAATGATCACTCAAACAGCAGATACTATTTCAGGAATCTTCACAATATCTACTTTAGGGCCTGCGGTAGGATTTTTAATTACAGCTCTATTCATAATGTTTGTGTATCCATTGAATAAAGATGAGGCGCTTGAGAACCAAAAGATCCTTGAAGAACGTAGAATGAGTAGTATGGAAGACGAATCATAAAATTATGGTTACTATTGAATTAAATAAATAAAATCGAAAGGAAGAGACGAATGAGTGAAATTCTATTTTGTGTTGACTCAGATGGAGCAGCAATGGACACAATGACTTATAAACATGAGTTATTTTTTGGACCACTAGCTGCGGAAAAATTTGAGGTAGAAGATAAAGATACTTTCCAAAAAAATTGGGAAGAAATTAACCTATACTCACGCACTCGAGGTGTTAATCGTTTTGTTGGTTTAGTTATGGGCCTAGAGTCTGTTGATTATGACGTTATTAATATCGATAATTTAACACATTGGGTGAATGAAACAGAATCACTTTCAGCTGATTCTTTAGAAGCAGAGGTTGAAAAAGAAGGCACGGAAGATTTAAAGCGTGCACTAGCTTGGTCAGACGCTGTAAATCAAGGTATCACTGAAGCTGAAGGACATGATGTGGCTTTTGATGGTGCTGTTGAAGGTTTAGACAAAATGAAAGAAGAAGGAACAGTCTATGTAGTTAGCTCTGCAAACCGTGAAGCAGTTGAAGATGAATGGACACGCCATGGTTTAATTGAGCATGTTGATGATTTATACTGTCAAGACCGTGGTAAAAAAGCGGATGTAATCGCTGGCTTTATTGCAGATGGTGCAGATCCACATAACATTCTTATGGTAGGAGATTCACCAGGTGATCTAGAAGCAGCTGAAGAAAACGGTGCATGGTTCTACCCAATCCTTGTGGGGGATGAAAAAGCATCATGGGACAATCTACGCGAGCATGTTGTAGAAAAAGTAGCGAATGGTGAGTTTACTCAAGAAGACCATGACCAATATAAAGAGAAATTTTGGAATAATTTAGATAATTAATTTTAGGAGGAACTATTTAAATGACGAATTTAGTAGATTTAACTAAAAAACCATACAATTTAGATCAGGAAGCAATTGACTGGGTTGAAGAAACACTTAAAAACATGTCATTAGACGAAAAGATTGGACAATTATTCGTCAATATGGGTGCAGAAAGAACTGAAGAATATTTAACAGGAGTAATGGACGACTATCATATTGCAGCTGTTCGTTACAATAAAGGACCAGCTACAGAAGTTTATGATCAAAACTATATTTTACAAACTCAATCAGAAATTCCTCTCTTAATTGCTGCGAATACTGAAGCAGGTGGAGACGGAGCGGTTACTGACGGGACAAAAGTCGGCGATGAGATTAAAGTTGCTGCAACAAATGATCCAAAATATGCTTACGAACTTGGTAAAATTTCGGGCATTGAGGCTTCAGCTGTTGGATGTAACGCTTCATTCGCTCCAATTGTTGACTTAACTCGTAACTGGCGCAATCCAATTATTGCGAACCGTACTTGGAGTGACGACGTTGACCAAACAATTGAATTATCAAAAGAATATATGAAGGGTATTATGGAATACAACATTATGCCATTCGCAAAACACTTCCCTGGTGATGGTATTGACGAACGAGACCATCATTTATCATATGCTTCAAACCGTCAAACAAAAGAAGAATGGATGGAAACATTTGGCCGTATCTATGGTGAATTAGCAGATGCTGGTCTACCAGGAATCATGGCTGGCCACATTCACTTACCAAATGTTGAAAAAGAAATGCATCCTGACCGTGAATTAGATGAAATGCTACCTGCTTCACTTAACAAGACATTGTTAGATGAATTATTACGAGGTGAACTAGGATACAACGGTGCAATTGTTACAGATGCGTCACACATGGTTGCTATGACAGCAGCGATGCCACGTCGTGAAATGGTTCCAACTGCTATTGAAGCAGGCTGTGACTTATTCCTATTCTTCAATGATCCAGACGAAGATTTCCAATGGATGAAAGAAGGTTATGAAAATGGTCTTCTAACGGAAGAGCGTCTACATGATGCAATTCGTCGTACATTAGGATTAAAAGCTAAAGTAGGCTTGCATAAATTTGAAGGACGTCGTGAAGAAATCATGATGGCTAAAGAAGAAGCAATGGCTCAAATTAATACTGAAGAGTCACAAGCTATCGCTGATGAAGTTGCTGACAAAGCAATCACATTAGTAAAAGACAAGCAAGAAGATATCTTCCCTGTTACACCTGAACGTTACAAACGTATTTTGATCGTTGACGTTGAAGGTCAAAAAGGTGGATTTGGAGCCATGATTGCTGGTGATAAGAAACGAGCTTCAGGTAAGATGAAAGAAATCCTAGAAGAGCGTGGCCATGAAGTTTCTGTTTGGGAATCAACAGAAGAGCGAATCATGAAATTACCTAAAGAAGAACAAGCAGCAGCGATTGCTAACGTCTATGCGCAAAAACAACCAATCTCTAACTTAACAGATCACTATGATTTAATCTTGAACTTAGTGGATGTTAACTCGGGTGGTACAGTACAGCGTATCGTTTGGCCAGCTGCAAAAGGTACTCCTGATCAACCGTTCTACGTTCATGAAGTACCAACAATTGTTGTTTCAATCCAACACGCATTTGCATTAGCTGATATGCCTCAAGTAGGTACTTATATTAATGCTTATGATGGTATGGATAGCACACTAGAAGCGTTAGCTGCTAAGTTAGCAGGAGAATCAGAATTCACTGGTGTATCCCCAGTTGATGCAGAAGTTAGCGAATTACTAGATACGAAAATCTGGCGTAAATCAACTTATTAATTCTATTTACACTAAAAAATATATATCCCTTAAATAAAAGAGAAGTGATAGCTAAAATAGCTATCACTTCTCTTTTTGGTTTGCTAATTAACAGAGTAATAAGTTGTTATATTGTGTCACAATGAAAGTTAAATAAAGGAAAGAAAAAAGATGACGATAAACCAATAGAATTTATCGTCATCTTTCATTTAATTAATTCTTTTCTTTTTGGACTTCTTGTCTTCTATCTTCTAGTACTTCTTGGATTTCTGTCATTTTTTCTTTATCTAAATCATAGAACTTCATAGCAACTAATGAAGCAATCCATGCAAACATTAGCATTCCGATAAATAGAAACATCGTTACCCAAAAGATATTACTGTTATATGGCGTATCGACATCTGGAAATACTTCATTAAATCCAATGAAAGATAATGTTAAACCAATAATTGTTTGACCAAATGATGAAATCATTTTATCAACAAAAGAGAAAATAGTTCCCATTAATCCGGGTGCGTAAAGCCCACTTTTATAAGTCTCATAGTCTGTTACATCAGGAATCATTGGAATAACTAAACCACCAGATAGTGTTCGAACACCGTTACCTAAAACATATAGAAGGATAAAAGCAATTGTCATAAAGCCCCAATTATTGATTGAAATTTGAGAAGGATCTCCAAAAGCAAGTAATAAGAAAAGAGCAGAGTATAGAATCATGGATAACCAAGTGGAGCCGATATATCCTTTCTTTGTCCCAAACTTTCCAGCTAAATTTGTCCCGAAAATTGCAATAATAATATTAGGAATTAATACTATTCCAGATAATATTCCGAACATTCCATAATCGCCAATAATAATACCGAACAACATC
>X23_Garden_Dormouse__coassemble_114_pt1 | contig 8526 bp, 7 predicted proteins | sample X23_Garden_Dormouse__metabat2_high_PE_001 | metagenome-assembled genome bin X23_Garden_Dormouse | reverse complement strand
GCGGGTAAGACAGAAAAAGAACCCAGTTATATTGTATTACTTTATGATATCACGAAGATTCGTCTTTTAGAAAACATTCGAACGGATTTTGTTACCAATGTTTCGCACGAATTAAAAACCCCCATCACAGCTTTAAAAGGATTTAGTGAAACTTTACTTGAAGGAGCGATGTATGAGGAAGAAGTATTGACTGAGTTTTTAGAAATCATGTTAAAAGAATCTGTAAGATTGGATCATATGATTCAGGATATTTTACAATTATCTAAGTTGGAGCAAGGGTATGCTCTTACGAGCATCGAAGAGCTTGAAGTTCGTGCGGTCGTGGAAGATGTTTTCCAAATCCTGCAGCAAAATCTTGAATTAAAAAATATGACTTACTACATAAAAGAAAGAGACATAATTAAAATAAGAGGTCATCGTGATTACTTAAAACAGATCTTAATGAATTTAATTGCGAATGCTATTACTCACACACCTGAAAATGGGGAAGTATTTGTTCATTTAGATCAAATTGACGAAGAAGTGAGAATAAAAATTATAGATACTGGAATAGGGATTCCAGAGGAAGATCAAGTCCGTATCTTTGAAAGGTTTTATCGCGTAGATAAAGCTCGTAGTCGAAATTCTGGTGGCACAGGCTTAGGTCTTTCGATTGTCAAGTGGATGGTTGATGCTATGAATGGACGAATAGATTTTGCTAGTAAAGAAAATAGAGGGACAACTTTTACGATTTGGCTTCCTTTAGATACTGCAGAAGAATAGAATATAAATTTACGTAAAATTTACTTTAAATCCACATGATATAAATAATTAATCTGTATGCTGTATTTGAAGGCAAGGATATGTCTTTCAATTTAGAAAGAAGGAGATTATGACTATGAATTTTGGAAAAACCACAAAATTTTTCTCTACACTAAGCGTCTCATTACTATTAGTTGCTTGTAGTACCGGTGAGACAAATAGTGGAGGAACAGAAGACTCTTCTGATTTTGATACAGCTTCGGATATTCATGTTGTCACACGTGAAGATGGTTCAGGAACACGAGGCTCTTTTGTTGAAATAGTTGACGTTATGGATGAAAACGAAGGAGACATCACTACTCCAGCAGCAACAGTACAAAATAACACGAGTAGCGTCATGCAAACTGTTGCGGGAGATATCCATTCAATTGGCTATATTTCCTTAGGTTCATTAGATAATTCAGTAAAAGGTCTGTCAATTGATGGAATAGAGCCGACACCTGAAGCTGTGGCCAATACTGAATATGAGGTGGCACGTAACTTTAATGTAGTATATGGCTCAGAATTAAGTGAAGAAGCACAAGATTTCTATAACTTCTTTTTATCTCAACAAGCTCAAGAATTAGTGTCTGAAGAAGGTTATGTTCCTATAGATTCAGATGCTTCGGAATACATTTCTCAAGGAGCTTCTGGTAATATTACAGTCGTAGGATCAACATCAGTAGAGCCGTTAATGCAGCGTTTTGCAGAGGCATATATGAAATTGAATCCAGACGTGACAATTGATATTACAGCGCCAGGGTCAGGTGCAGGAATTACTGCAGCTATTGAGGGTTCAGCGGATATCGGAATGACTTCACGCGAAATTGAAGAAGGAGAATCTGTACAGTTGGAAGGTTCTGATGCAATTGCTATCGATGGTATTGCAATCATCACCCATAAAGATAATCCAATGAATGAGTTATCGCTTGAAGAGATTTCTAGTATTTATATGGGGGACGCCACAACTTGGGAAGAAGTTTCTCGATAAAAATTAAAAACTTAATTGAAAACATGAAAAATGCAGGAGAGAATACATAAATATTCTCTCCTCATTTTTGGCGTTATGCAGGTTAAGGACGAAGAAATTGTACTAGTGTTTTAAGAGAATTATTGTTATATTTGGTATGCTTAATTAGCGATTTTAAAAATTCTTTATTTTAAAAAGTAAGAGAGGATGATTATTGTTGGCTGAAAGAAAAGAACGAGTTATGAATGGCGTCTTTTTTATCTCCGCATTAATGTCGATCGTGTCTTTAGTACTTATCATTATTTTTATGTTCACGAATGGCATTCCCGTTATGTTGAAATATGGCTTAGATGAATTCCTATTTGGAACACAATGGAGACCAACCGCAACTGAACCACGCTTTGGCTTGTTACCAATGATTATGGGATCAATATATGTCACAGTTGGAGCGGCAGCATTAGGGGTTCCGATTGGTATTTTAACTGCAATGTTTATGGCAGAATATTGCCCGAAGTGGTTATATAAAATATTAAAACCAGCTGTCAGTTTGATGGCATCTATTCCATCAATTGTTTATGGTTTCTTTGCTCTACAATTTTTAGTACCACTTGTACGAGATAACATTGGAGGAAATGGCTATAGTATCTTGACGGCTATGCTTTTACTAGCAGTTATGATTTTACCGACTGTCATTGAACTATCTGAGTCGGCTTTACGCGCAGTTCCAAGAACTTACTATAACGGAAGTGTTGCCCTAGGAGCGACACATGAAAGAGCACTTTTTAGAGTCATGTTGCCGGCAGCTTCATCAGGAGTTTTATCAAGTATCGTACTAGGAATAGGACGTGCTATTGGAGAAACTATGGCAGTTGTACTTGTGGCTGGAAACCAACCACTTATGCCAGACGGTTTCTTGAAAGGTGTTCGTACTTTAACCACAAATATTGTATTAGAGATGAGTTACGCATCTGGCGATCATCGTTCAGCGTTGATTGCGACAGGCGTCATTTTATTTGTCTTTATATTGATTATTAACTCAGTCTTTTTAGTGATTAAAAACAAGGGGGCAGCTAAATAATGAATAAAAGTAAGATAGCTCGTGCACTTGTTTATCTAGGGGCAGCAATCACTTTTGGCGTTTTAGGATATATCGTTCTATTTGTTTTTATAAATGGTGTTCCTTATATAACCCCTGATTTATTTGCATGGAATTATACAACAGAAAACGTATCGTTAATGCCTGCTTTAATTACTACTTTGTATATTATTGGAGGATCTTTACTCGTGGCTACTCCAGTCGGGGTGTTTACAGCCGTTTATTTAGTTGAATATGCGGATCGCTCGCGTCCAATCGTTAAATTGATGTCAATGGCGACAGATACCTTAGCAGCTGTTCCATCGATTGTTTATGGATTATTTGGCTTTCTGTTCTTTGTTACATTCTTAGGCTTCCAGTTTTCATTACTGGCTGGTATGTTAACAATGACCATCATGATCTTACCATTGATCATTCGTTCTACAGAAGAAGCTTTATTAGCTGTTGGACGACCTTTACGTGAAGCAAGTTATGCGTTAGGGGCTGGGAAATTACGTACAATTTTTAATGTCGTACTGCCTGTGGCAATGCCAGGTATTTTATCGGGAGTTATTTTAGCTATTGGTCGTATTATTGGAGAATCTGCGGCTTTAATTTATACGCTTGGTTCATCGGTAAACTTACCAGATTCGTTATTATCGTCAGGGAGAACTTTAGCAGTTCATATGTATGTTTTATCTAGTGAAGGCTTCCACGTCAATGAAGCTTATGCAACTGCGGTGGTTTTAATCATCTTAGTATTAGCATTAAACGCATTTTCAACGTTTATTAGTCGTAAAATAGTTAGGGGAGGCAAATAATCATCATGGCAGAAATGAAAGTTAGAGATTTAAATCTATGGTATGGGGATTTCCAAGGGTTAAAAAATATTAATATGGATATTATCGAAAATCAAATTATTGCATTTATAGGGCCATCCGGTTCCGGTAAATCTACATTTCTTAAAACATTAAATCGAATGAATGATTTAGTAGAGAATGCTCGAGTTGAAGGAACGATTGAATTAGATGGCGTCGATATCTATGCACCGAACACGGATATCAACGTTTTACGTAAAAAAGTAGGAATGGTATTTCAAAATCCCAATCCTTTTCCAAAAAGTATTTATGATAATATTGCGTTTGGTCCGAGAACGCATGGGATCACAGATAAAAATGAATTAGATCAAATCGTTGAACAATCCCTTAGAGGGGCTGCAATCTGGGATGAGGTAAAGGATCATTTAGATCGTAGTGCATTGTCTATCTCTGGTGGACAACAACAACGTATTTGTATTGCACGTGCTCTTGCTGTGGAACCTGAAATATTATTAATGGATGAGCCAACGAGTGCTCTGGATCCTATCTCAACTGCAAAAATTGAAGAGTTAGTAACAACGCTCAAAGAAGATTATACGATTGCAATGGTTACTCACAATATGCAACAAGCTTCTCGTATTTCTGATCGAACCGCTTTCTTCTTAAGCGGAGAGCTGATTGAAACAGATAATACGACAAAAATATTTACCAATCCAGAACATGAAGACACTGAGAATTATATTTCTGGACGCTTCGGGTAATTTGATAATCGTTTTTAAACAAGGAGGATCGAGTAATGAGGACAGTATTTGATGAAAAACTAGCAGAGCTTCATCGTGATTTATCCCAATTAGGGCGAATGGTGAATGACGCTATTTATAAATCACTAAAAGCTTTAGTGAACCATGACGCAGAATTGGCACAGCAAGTAATCACAGGTGATTTAAAAATTAATGAAAAAGAAAATGAAATAGATCGTAAATGTTATGAAATTATTGCGCTACAGCAACCAAATACAACCGATTTACGCCGTGTCTTAGCTGTTATGCGTGCTTCTTCGGATTTAGAACGCATGGGGGATCACGCGCAAAGCATTTCAAAAGTGACCATCAACGTTAAAGGGAATAAACGTGATGGCTATTTAGAAGAGATCATTTCAGAAATGGGCGAGAAAATTTCTGTAATGTGTACTGATATTATTGATGCTTTTGTAGAGTTTGACGTGGAGAAAGCAAGGGAAACTGCGGCGCGCGATTCAGAAATTGATGAACTTTATAATAAGCTTCGTTTTGCCGCGTTAGAGCTGATGAAAAAAGATCCAGACTCTGTATTGGCAGCTGCTGATTATTCTTTTGTTGGAATGCACTTAGAACGTATAGGTGACTATACAACGAACATTGGTGAGTGGATTATATATTTAGATACTGGAGAGATTGTCGATTTAGATTAAATATAAAAAAACACCAGTTAGCTTTGGAGCTAACTGGTGTTTTCTATATAGAAAGAAATAAAAAACTATTGATAACCGAACGTATTTTCTGTATTTATTGATCGATTCTTGTTATAATTACTAGACGTACAAGAGTTTTATGTGTATTGTAATAAAAAGAAATATGATAAAAGGAAATGATGTTTAGTGGCAAAAGATAAAATAATAGTAAATGGCGCACGAACTCATAATTTAAAAAACATAGATGTAGAAATTCCACGCGATCAATTTGTAGTAATTACTGGCTTATCAGGATCTGGGAAAAGTTCTCTAGCATTTGATACTTTATATGCTGAAGGACAGAGACGTTATGTCGAGTCGCTGTCAGCTTTTGCTCGTCAATTTCTAGGACAAATGGATAAACCGGATGTTGACAGTATTGATGGTTTAAGTCCTTCTATTTCAATTGATCAAAAAACAACAAGTAATAACCCTCGTTCGACAGTAGGGACGACTACAGAAATTAATGATTATTTACGTCTTCTATATGCTCGTGTTGGGACTCCAATTTGTCCAAATGACGGGACCGAAATTACAAGTCAAACAGTAGACCAAATGGTTGAACAAGTAAAAGAACTCCCTGAACGTACGCGGATTCAAATGTTAGCACCTGTAGTTAAAGCACGTAAAGGACAACACAAGAAAGTCTTTGAAAAAATTCAAAGTGATGGTTATGTGCGTGTACGGGTAGACGGAGAAATGTATGATATTAGCGAAGAGATTGAATTAAATAAAAATAAAAATCATGATATTGACGTCGTAATCGACCGTTTAGTGATTAAAGACGGTATACGCTCTAGACTGGTAGATTCACTTGAAACAGCCTTAGAACTTGCGGATGGTTATGCAACAGTAGATGTGATTGATGGTGAAGAAATACCGTTTAGTGAACATCACGCTTGTCCAGTATGTGGTTTTTCAATTCCAGCTCTTGAACCACGTCTCTTTTCATTTAACGCTCCCTTTGGTGCTTGTGATGAATGTGATGGTTTAGGTACTAAATTAATCGTTGATATGGACTTAGTTATTCCTGACCGCACTAAAACGTTAGCAGAAGGAGCAATTGTTCCTTGGGAACCTATCAGTTCAAAATATTATCCGGAAATGCTTCGTCAAGCAGCCGAACATTTTGGAATTGATATGGATACTCCTTTTGAAGAGCTATCAAAAGAAGACCAAGATCTTGTTTTATATGGTTCAGGCGCTCGTGAATTCCATTTTCATTATAAAAACGATTTTGGAAATGTTCGAGACTCAGATCTTCCGTTCGAAGGAGTTATTAACAATATCTCTCGTCGTCACCAAACAACTTCTAGTGATTATACACGTCGTGTGATGGGAGAATATATGACAGAACTTCCTTGTCCAAAATGTGATGGCAAGCGTCTAAGTCGTGAAGCATTGAGTGTTAAAGTAGGTTATTTAGATATTGCTGAAGTTAGTGATTATTCTGTGGAAGAAGCACTAGACTTTTTTGAGTATTTAGATTTATCTGAAAGTGATACAACGATTGCCACACCAATCAAAAAAGAAATATTAGATCGTTTAACCTTCTTACGCAACGTAGGGCTTGACTATTTAACATTGAGCCGACATGCAGGGACTTTATCCGGAGGAGAAGCGCAAAGAATTCGTTTAGCGACGCAAATTGGTTCAAACTTAACAGGTGTTATGTATGTTTTAGATGAGCCATCTATTGGGCTACATCAACGAGACAACAATCGTTTAATTGCTTCTCTCATGGAAATGCGCGATTTAGGCAATACTTTAATCGTTGTCGAACATGATGAAGATACCATGCGAGCGGCGGATTATTTAATTGATATTGGTCCTGGGGCTGGTGAAAATGGCGGGGAAATTATCGCTGCTGATACACCAGAAAAAGTTGCAGCGAATAAAGATTCTATCACCGGTCAATATTTATCTGGGAAACGCAAAATAGAAATACCAGAAGAAAGACGCACTGAAGATAAAGGAACCGTTAAAATTACAGGTGCTCGTGAAAATAACTTAAGAGATATAGACGTTGAATTTCCATTGGGCCGTTTAAATGTAATAACTGGTGTATCTGGTTCTGGAAAATCTTCTTTAGTGAATGGTGTGTTGAAAAAAGCACTAGCTCGTGTAATTGGACGAGCGACGGAAAAACCAGGCGATATGATGAGATTAGTGGTTATGAATCATTAGTAAAAGTGATTGATATTGACCAGAGTCCCATCGGTCGTACACCAAGAAGTAACCCAGCAACTTACACCGGTGTTTTTGATGATGTCCGTGAATTATTTGCACAAACCAATGAAGCTAAAATGCGTGAAAATAAAAAAGGACGCTTTAGTTTTAACGTAAAAGGTGGACGCTGCGAAGCTTGTAAAGGGGAAGGCATTAAGAAGATTGAAATGCACTTTTTACCAGATGTTTACATCCCATGTGAAGTATGTGGAGGTAAACGATACAATGCTGAGACCCTTGAAGTGAAATATAAAGGAGCTACTATCGCAGATGTTCTTGAGATGACAGTAACAGAAGCACTCGACTTTTTTGAAAACATACCAAAAATTGAACGTAAATTACAAACCATCTCAGATGTTGGGCTAGGTTACGTTACATTGGGTCAATCATCCATAACCTTGTCTGGTGGAGAAGCACAGCGGATGAAATTAGCAAGTGAACTTCAAAAAATCCAAAGAGGCCATAACTTTTATATATTAGATGAGCCAACGACTGGACTGCATACACATGATATTGCCACTCTACTGAATGTATTAAATCGTTTAGTTGAAAGTGGAAATACTGTTTTAGTTATTGAACATAACTTAGATGTCATTAAAATGGCTGATTATGTTGTAGATTTAGGACCAGAAGGCGGCCATGGCGGTGGTAACATTATCGCAACGGGTGCTCCTGAAGAAATTGCTGATGTAGAAGAAAGTTATACTGGACAGTTTTTAAAAGATGTACTTGAACGAGCGAAAACTAAATAAAGTAAACGAGACCTCTATTTTGCATGAAAGTAGAGGTCTTTTTAATTATAGAAGGAATTATCTATTTCCTATATCTTAACTTCTATTAAAAGGCCTCGCATTTGCTTATTTGAATTAAAAAACATGTTATTTACTTAAAATTTCCTTTTTAAAATCAGACTGTAGACCTATGACAAACCTTTTATTTTATTAGATAATAGTATTGTAGAAACGAAAGGGTATATATTAAGGAGAAAGATAAAATTTCAAAATCCTTAATTATCCGTAAGGAGGAAAAATAATGGGTGAACGTGAAAGAATTTTAGAACTAGTTCGAGAAGGCATTTTATCAGCTGATGAAGGGCTCGACTTACTTGAAAATGTAGCTAATAAAGAATCAAAAGAAACAGCAGAAAAAGAATTTACTACCGAAA
>X23_Garden_Dormouse__coassemble_112_pt1 | contig 8661 bp, 6 predicted proteins | sample X23_Garden_Dormouse__metabat2_high_PE_001 | metagenome-assembled genome bin X23_Garden_Dormouse | reverse complement strand
CCATAAGGAGCAATTTCACTTTTTATTAATTTTAATAAAGTCGATTTTCCACTCCCAGATTCTCCACAAATCACAACAAAATCGCCTTTTTCTATTTGGAAACTTACTTCATTTAACGCAAATTCTGTTGCTTCTGGGTAACTGAAGGAAAGTTTTTGTGCTGATAGTATTTCCATTTTATGATCTCCTTCCCTTCTATCCATAATAAAAATCCAGAAAATAAAAACCACACGAGCATAACAATATTTTGTATACCACCACGCCAAATAATACCTAAATAAGGTTGAACTTGAAGTGTGCCATAATCCGCAGTCCAAGCCCAGACGAGGATGATTGTAACTATAAATAAAAATATTAGACTAACATAATCTCTTCTTTTCATCTGATAATTTGCATAATTACTTGGCTTAGTTACACCATAACCTCTAGCTGTCATTGAATCAGCAACAGTTATGGAATCTTCTAAAGATTGGACCAAAATCATTTGTACAAACTGCATACCATTCCTTGCTCGTTGTCTTATAGACCCTTCTGTCATAGATATTCCTTTTAAAGTTTGTAAATCCTGTAAGTCTTTAATATTTTTTCGTAATTGAGGTACAAAGCGCATGGCTAGCATAATAATAATTGTCCACTGATGACTGACTTTTGAAAATAAAAAGGTAAACATATTGGGTGAAAAAACAATGTTAATGATTACAAATAAAATAACTACCGCCGCTAAACTTAAGGCATAAATTGCCCCCTGAACAAGCGATTCTAAAGTAATTGGATTATTAAATAAATAACCTAGAATATGACTTCCCCGGTGATTGAATAATGGATTCAGTATAATAATGACAGTACTTAGAGTTAAAATCATGTTTGTCCATTTTTCAAGTTCCTTTCCATTATCTAATACTAAGTTGGTTCCGATAAATAAAAAAGTAACCACAACTAAATAAATAGGATGCGCATAAAGTGTTGTCAAAATGAGAGCAAGCAAGAAATAAACGAATAAAACAAAGGGATGAAAGGAGCGAATACCTCTTACCAATTCTCCGAATCCTCTAAGTAATTATAAGTGTAGTTCCAATGGACAGTCTGTCCTGGCTCAATCGGGTAAATGCCTGCGCTACGATCAATCAAATAACCATCGACTCGTATATGCCAACCGCTATTGGGCCCACCATCAAATTCATACATATTATTAATGCCTTCAACATAAGCTCCCGCACCTGAACCTCGCACACTATACTGCATACCAGCTGCTTGTAAAGCTTCTACTGTCACATCTAAAGCTACATCTCCATCTTCATAAGGTATTTGAACTTCAGGAAGAACCGTTTTTGAACGACCATCTGTAATTAACACCCCTACTGTCTGTTCGACATCGTCTTCTTTTTTATCTTCTTTGTTTTCTGTTGAGGTTGGTTCATCAGCCGTTTGCTTTTCTGAATCTTTTTCTGCAGATTCCCTCTTTGGTTCTTTAGTCGTCGATTTTTCTTTATCCTCATCTGTTGGTTTGGATGATTTTGATCGAGTATTTTCGTCTGTGTCAGCTGGCTCGCTTTTGGTCTCTTTTTTCTCTGACTTTTTAGATGTGGTTGGTTGTTCCGATGTTTTATCTTGAGTATTTGCGGTTTCGTTTTCTATTTCTTCCTGTTGTTCTTTTACCGAGGCCTCTTCGCCATTTGCTTTCTTCTTTCCACTTTGTTTTCGGTCTTGGTCGTCTTGGGTAGATTCTTCCGCTGTTTCTGACTCGTTTATTTCTTCTGCATTTCCATCTTCTGTTGCTTCTGCATTTTCTTCTTCTGTACTTTCATCCTCTGCGTCTTCTGCTGCGTCCTCTTCTGTAGCATCTTTCTTTTTATCGGTATTTGTTTTTTCTTCGCCATTTGAAGAGTCAGCCACTTCTTCTTGAGCAACCTCTGTATCAGAAGATAAGCCTGGGGTCTCTTCTTGACCACTAAATCGAACTAATCCAGCAATTCCAAAAACAACTGCTAAGAGACCCAATAATAAATTCCGAATTTTCTTTGAACCCACAATATTTCCTCACTTTCTTTGAATCATTTTTAATAAAAAGCACGCCTGTTTCAGCGCGCTTTCTATCTTTTTTTATCGTTTTCGGTTCAGTTTTGAAACCCCTAAGCCTAAACTAATTAATCCTGTACCACTGACTACATAAATCATAGTTGTTGCTATACCTGTTTTAGGTAATTCACTAGAAGAACTTTGTTCCTCTTCTATTGCTTCCGGCGCTGATTGCTCTTCTCTTTCTCGATCTTTTAAATCGTCTGCTTCTAGTGGAGCTTCTGCCAGTTGGTCTTCTAGTGGAGCGTTTTGTTCTCTGTCAGTTACAATTGTTTGTTGCTGGTCTTCATTTGATTCTTTATCGGTTTCATCTGCACGCTCTGTTTCTTCAGGTTCTTCAATTTTTTCTAAACTGTCTATAGCTAACTGCAGTGTTTGTACCGCTGCTTCTAAATCATTTTCACCTTCAATATTTTCAAGGTCTTCTTTTGCAGCATCTATAGCTTCTAATAATGTCGCAAATGACTCTGTATTATATTGCTGATTGTCATTTGTGTAATTTTCCGCTTGTTTAAGTAATTCTTCTAAAGCAGACAAATCAAGCGTAACAGCTTCTTCTAAGTCATCGATCGCAGCTTGTAATGATTTTTCTGACATTAGGAGTTCTTCTTCAGTGTCGATACTTTCTAAAGATGATTTCGCACTATCGATGGCTTCTGCTAGTCTAGCGAGTGACTCTTCTGTATAGTGACTTTCTGTATTTGTGTATTTTTCTGCTTCAGTGATTAATGCTTCTAAACTTGTTAAATCAACCGTTGGCCTTTCAGGTTCTGGTTCTGGTTCTGGCTCCGGTTCTGGTTCTGGCTCTGGCTCAGGTTCTGGAGTCGGTTCAAAATTAAATGATGAGTGATAAATCGATCCTTCACCGTTTAAATAATTACTGTAAGCTGTCCAGGCAAGTAAAGCTTGTTCAGAGGCCATGCTATTCGATCCTTGATCATCGATAATATGAGCATAACCACCATCTTCCTGCTTAAATTTCAATAAATGCTGTAATAAATGCCCTCCTTCAGTCGAAGTATAAGCTTCAGCTGTAGGCGATAATGTATTAGCCGTCAAACCTACAATGACTTGGGATACAGATTCGCTAGAATCTCCTCCGTTCCACTCTTCATAATAACCGCCCGTGGAATCTTGATTTTCAGACAAATAAATTTCTGCTTTATTTAAGGCCGTATTTACTTCTGAATTTTCCTGATATGGTTCTAACGCTGCCATTGTCATTGCCGTCAGGTCAACAGAAGTTTGATCGCCAAATAATGTCCAACCTCCTTGAGGAAGTTCCATTTCTAAGATGAGATTAATTAATTCTTCTCGATACCCTTCTGGTGCTTCATAACGTCCGCTATCAAGTGCGATCAAAGTATAAGTCAACCAATTCACAGTATAAGAGTCAGATAAATCCATATAATCTACCATATAGTCCACTAAATCCTGCCCGTAAAAATCTGATGCATCTTGACCAAACAGGGACAAAACAATAATAATTTTTTGTGAGTTTAAAGCATTTAAAGCCCGGGGGTTTGTTTCTATTTCATTTCTAACTGATTCTATATAATTCTCTGAGTCACCCAAACCAAGGTTAGCTAAACTCAACGCCCACCATTCATCCCCATATTCCAAAGGAGCAATAGTATTTTCATAATAAGAAATTAAATCCTCTATCTCCTTTTCTACATCAATATCTTCTGTCGTCAATGCTTGGATTTGTTCATTTTCTTCATTTGCAATTGTTGAAATTGTTTCTTCATTTGTAGCAGCTACTACGTTCTTATCTTCTACAGATGTTAAAAATAAACTCCCCATCAACAATAAAGGTGTCACACGAATAAATAATCTATGTACAAACTTCTTCATCACTTTCTCCTTTTCTTTCTTGCATTCAATTGAAAAAAGAGCATAAAAAAACCACCTCGAAAGACGAGGTGGTGAGTGATTTTATTGTTTTAAAATAACATACGATAAAAAGACAGTACCTTGATACATTGACAGAAATAGTACTCTTTTAACGTACACTCTCCTATACTCGTAGGCTGATTGCACTAAAAAATTGGCAGGTATCCTGGCTCATGTTCATCATTTTTTATCGCCTTCCCGTTTTACACAGTGGCTTTTTGATAAAAAATTCACATATACAGTGGCGGTACCGCATCGGTTTTTTACCGAACTTCCCTTTTAAGACTAACAAATCAGAGATTAGTCACCAAATTCTTTTAAATTTTCAATTGTGAATTTATTATAAGCTTTCCTCTTTTACAAGTCAATGCGCATTGTTCTTAAGGCGCTTCTGAAACATTGAAGTACCGCTGTCTGCCTCTTAAATAAAAATTTATAAATGATATTTTTATTATTTATTTTGTCTCTATAAAAAAGGACATGAGTAAAATCGAGCAATTCATTCCATAATAAAAAGTCGTTTGTATAACAGAGTCTATCCTTTCTGTTACCAAACGACTTTTGTCTACATATTTTTATTTTAACGAACAACTTCTGCTGCTTCGTCTTTAGGTTTCCATAAACCTAAAACAACTCCGGCAATCACACTACCAATAATTAAGGCTAAGACGAACATAAATGGATGGTCCGCTAGTGTTACTACAAATAATCCACCATGTGGAGCTGGTATAGAGACGTTCCATAATTGTGTAAGTCCTCCGGCAATGGCAGATCCAAGTACTGAAGAACCAATGATTCGTAGAGGATCAGCAGCTGCAAATGGGATAGCCCCTTCGGTAATAAAGGAAAGACCCATAATAAAGTTGGTAAGACCTGATTGTCTTTGTACTTCGTTAAATTTATCTGAGAAGAAGGTAGTAGCTAATGCGATTGCTAATGGTGGAACCATTCCTCCAACCATTACGGCAGCCATTAGACTTCCATCACCAGTATCTGTAAAGATACCAATTGAGAAGGCATATGCCGCTTTGTTAAAGGGTCCACCCATGTCGATCGCCATCATACCTCCAAGTATAGCGCCTAAGACCACTGCGTTACCTGTACCAATATTTTCTAAGAAAGTAACCATTGCAATATTAATGGTTGCAAAAATTGGTCCAACAACGAAATACATGAGTAAGCCTGTTGCAAGCAGCCCTAACACAGGGAATAATAAGATCGTTTTTAGTCCTTCTAAGGATTGCGGTAAGTTTCTTAAGGCTTTCTTGATACCATTCATTAAATAACCAGCTAAGAAACCGGCCACTAGACCACCAAGGAAACCAGCATTACTATTCACAGCAATTAATCCACCAGCCATACCTGGGAGTAAACCTGGTCGATCAGCAATACTTGAAGCAATAAAACCAGCTAAAATCGGAATTAAGAAATCAAAAGAAGCATTCCCAATTTCATTTAAAGAAGTAAACCAAATGCTATCAGATCCTAACCAGCTTTCAAATAGGAACGAGATAGCCATTAAAATTCCGCCACCTACTACAAATGGTAGCATGTGTGATACACCATTCATTAAATCTTTATAAATATTATTCCAAAGGGATTGATCTTCATTATCTTCTGTCTCTTCAGAAAAACTATTCGTCTCAGCTTGTAAAATAGGTGCCTTACCTTTCAAGACCCGATTAATTAATTCTTCGCTTTTGTTAATTCCATCACTGACTGGGCGTTGGACAACATGTTTCCCAGCAAAACGATTCGTTTCAACTCTCGTATCTGCAGCGACAATAACGCCATCAGCTTTATCGATTTCGTCCGCGGTTAGTCTATTTTGAACACCACTAGAACCGTTCGTTTCTACGCGAATATCGACGCCTAATTCATCTGCCTTTTTCTGTAACGCTTCTTCAGCCATATAAGTGTGTGCAATTCCCGTAGGACAAGCCGTAACCGCAACAATAAATGGTTTTTCATCATTTGCAGAAGTCGGTGTCGACTCTTCTTGTTTTTCTACCTCTGTGGTTTCAGCACTCTCATCTGATACTTTTTCATTACCATTTAATTCTTGTTCTTTAGCATCAAATAATTCTAAAACTTCTGTTGGGGTTTGCGCTTCTTTCAATTGTTGAATAAAATCGCCATCTACTAAGGAACGGGATAAACTAGCTAACACTTGTAAATGTACGTCATTTTCACCTTCTGGTGCAGCAATCATGAAAAATAAATTAACTGGCTCACCGTCTAAGGCTTCAAAATCTACTCCTTTTTCACTTTTAGCAAATAATACAGCCGCTTTTTTAACTGAACTATGCTTAGCATGAGGCATTGCCACGCCGTCTCCTAAACCAGTAGAGGTCTGTTGTTCACGGTCAATAATTCCTTGTTTATAAGATTCTGCATCATCAATAATTCCTTGTTCATATAACTTATTGACCATTTCTTCAATAGCTGCTGTTTTAGTTTCAGCTTGTAAATCCATAATCATTAAGTCTTCAAATAATATGTCTTCAATCTGCATGATTATTCATCCTCTCCTATTTTTTCTATCTGAATTTGTGGTAATAAGGCATCGATTTCTTCTTTTGTCGCTAAATCTTCAGTAAAAGCTGTCGCACTTCCACTGGCTAACCCGACTTTAAAAGCTTTCAGTAAATCTTTTGTTTCTAAAAATGTGCCTACAAAGCCAGCGATCATCGAATCGCCAGCCCCCACTGTATTTTTCACTGTTCCTTTTGGAGAATTTCCTCGAAAAACACCCTCTTCGGAAAATAAAAGAGCTCCTTTGCTTCCCAGTGACACAATCGCAAAACGTGCTCCAGCCTCAACTAATTTTTGACCATATTTAAGATAATCGGCTTCTGTCTCTAACGAGACATTAAATAATTCAGCTAATTCAACATCATTTGGCTTCGCTAAAAAAGGATTAGATGCTAAAGCAGCCTCTAACGATTTGCCAGTAGTATCGATGACAAATTCAGCACCGGCTGTTTTGATCGTTTCAATAATTTGTTGATAATAATCATCCGGCAAGTTTCGTGGTTTACTACCTGAAATAATGACCATGTCACCCGGCTGAACAGTTGCTATATTTTCTAATAATTTTTCAGCTGCTGCCTCATCAATTATTGGACCTTGGCCGTTTAATTCTGTTTCTTCGGTTGCTTTTACTTTTATATTAATGCGAGTATATGCTTGAATAGCTGTAAAGTCAGTTTGGATATCTTCTTTTGCTAGCTCTTCTTCTACAAAGCCACCTGTAAAGCCACCCATGAAACCTAAAGCTGTGTTATCATGACCTAAGTTTTTTAATACTCTTGAGACATTAATTCCTTTACCACCTGTAAAGAAATGATCTGCTTGGATACGATTTAGCTCCCCTAGATTCACTTCGTCTAAATTGATTACATAATCAATGGATGGATTTAATGTTAATGTATATATCATTTATTCGCCTCCCATATTTGTGTCCAGTTAGCAAATTGCTCTCGATCTGTTTCATCCAGTTGGTTCGTAATTATCATATAATTTTCTAATTCACTAACCTTTACAAAATTTACTTTATGAAATTTGGTCTGATCTGCGACGACATATGCTTGGTTGGCAAGATTTCCTGCTAATCGTTTTAAAGCAGCCTCTTCCGTGTCAGGAGTCGTGTAACCAAATTCTCCGTCAATTCCATTCATACCTAAAAAGGTTTTACTAAAACCATAGTTTTTTAATTGATTTAAGGCAACTGAACCAATGATCGCTTTCGTTTTCATTTTAATTTGGCCACCCAGTAAGACAGTAGAAATATTATATTCGGTCAGTAAATCAGCATGATTCACACCGTTCGTGACCACTAAAAGGTCTTCGATATCTTTTAAAAAGGGAATCATTTCATAAGTCGTTGTTCCAGCGTCTAAGTAAATAATATCCTCTGCTTCTACAAAAGAAGCAGCTAAGGCGCCGATTTTCTTTTTTTCGTGAATGTTTTTGCCCGATTTTTCTTTCATTTCCATCTCAGCATTCAGAGTATAAATCCTCTTAGCGCCTCCGTGAACTCGTGCTAGCAACCCTTGTTTTTCTAGATCTGACAAATCACGTCTTACTGTTGCTATGGAACACTTTAACTCTGCTTCTAGCTCTTTAATTTTAACTGTATTCTCTCTTTTAAGTTTTTCTAAAATATAGTCATGTCTTTCTTCTGTAAGCATTGTCATCACCTTATAATTAAATAATAGCACTATATGCGTTCATATTCAACCACAAACATTCAAAAACAATCATCCTTAATTAGCAATAACGTTTAATCGAAAAATTCTTTTGGATATTGAACTGTGCCCGTTATATTCTCTAAGGCTCTAGTGGTCAATTCTAAAGCCATAAAAGCCTCGTCTGGCACGTCAAAGGTGCTTTTATATTCCATAAATGAGCTGGCTTAAAACCAAAGCACGGATAATAATCAGAATGCCCTAAAACAATTAGTATATCGTAGCCCCCATCCTTTGCTCTTTTTATCCCTTCTTTGATTAGCTGACTACCAATCCCTTGATTTTGAAACCCAGGGCGTACTGATACAGGCGCCAATGATAATGCAGACACTTCCTGATCTTTATTTATAATTTTATTTTTTGTAGTAGAATATGGCCCAAAATTTGCTGATGCTCATCTGATGCAACTAAGGATAATTCCGGAAGGAAAGCCGCAGAT
>X23_Garden_Dormouse__coassemble_108_pt1 | contig 8895 bp, 7 predicted proteins | sample X23_Garden_Dormouse__metabat2_high_PE_001 | metagenome-assembled genome bin X23_Garden_Dormouse | reverse complement strand
CGCGTGTTTCTGGAATAAAAGTAACTTCTTTACCTAAAAGTTCTCCTAAGCGTACAGAAACCGGTCGTAAAGAATTTTTTTCTTTTTCTTCTTCAGTTTTAATACGTCCTAAGTGAGAAAAGACAATTACTTTTCCGCCTTGTTCAATAATATATTCAAGTGTTGGTAAAGCTGCTTGAATACGATTATCGTTAGTAATTTCTCCGTTTTTCATCGGTACGTTGAAGTCTGCACGAACAAGAACTTTTTTGCCTTTTAAATCTAAATCTTTTACTGATTTTTTAGCCATGTTATTCCCTCATTCTATTGATATATTTCTAGTCCATAAAGTAAAAAAGCGAGAAGCGCGATCGCTTCCCGCTTTTTAAAAGCTGTCTTTTGATTTTAGGTTATAAATTAGCCAATGTTTGCAAAGTGCTCTAAAGTACGAGCCATGTTTGAAACGAATCCATATTCGTTATCATACCATGCAACTGTCTTAACTAATTGTGAACCATCTTCAGCTTCTTGAATCTCTGTTAACGTTGCATCAAATACTGATCCTGCTGGGAATCCAACAATATCTGATGAAACAATTTGATCTTCATTGTAAGCAAATGATTCATTTGAGAATTCTTTCATTTTAGCATTGATGTCTTCAACAGTTGTTTCTTCTTCTAATAGTGTATAGAAGATAGTGTGTGAACCAGTAATTGTTGGAACACGTAATGCTGAACCATCTAGCAATCCATCTACTTCTGGAATAACTTTACCGATTGCTTTAGCTGCACCAGTAGTAGCAGGGATAATGTTTTGTGCTGCTGCACGTCCACTTCTGTACTTGCCACTTGGTGAGTCTTGTAAAGCTTGTGTAGCTGTATAAGCATGAACTGTTACCATGTTTCCAGCTTTAATTGTATACTCGTCGTTTAACACTTTAACAAGTGGTGCTAAACTGTTTGTAGTACATGAAGCAGCTGAAATGATTTCGTCTTCTGCTGTAACTTCGTCTTCGTTAACACCATGAACAATCATTTTAGTGTTGTCAGCAGGAGCTGAAATTAGAACACGTTTTGCACCAGCATCAATATGTGCTTGTGATTTTTCAGCACTTGCATAGAAACCAGTACATTCTAAAACAATGTCAATTCCTAATTCATCCCATGGTAATTTACTTGCATCTGCTTCTTCAAATGCTTTAATTTCTTTACCATCTACTACAATACTGTCTCCGCTAGCTTCAACATCGCCTTTGAAAGTTCCAAATGCAGTATCGTATTTGAATAAATAAGCTAGGTTGTCATTGTCAGTTAAATCGTTAACTGCAACTACTTCTAGATTGCTATCTGTTTCTAATAATCGACGTAACATTAAACGTCCAATACGTCCAAAACCATTAATTGCTACTTTTGTCATAAATGATTTCCTCCTTAAGAAAATCTTTCTTTTTTATTTTAAAGGGTTTCCCCCATTTAAAATCTCTTTTGCTGCTGCTCCATCTGTTATCAGCCAAGTATGAGACGGGGCAGTCTTTAAATAGGATTCGATGGCAACGGCTTTCCTTTGGCCACCTGCCACAGTCACAAGGTGTCCAATCTTTTCTAATGAAGAGGATTGTAAACCTATGTTTGAAAGCTTATAAACGACTTCGCCCTCTTTATTGATGAACTCACCAAAAGCTTCTGCGACTGCTTCTTTTTCAATTAATAAATCTACTGTACTTGCATCTAATCCTCGACGCTTGGCCATCTCTATCGGATTACCTATACTGTACAAAATCAGTGAGGCACTTTCAACTAAATCCAATGTATTTTTTATTTCAGGCTCTTTTAATAATTCTTCATAAATCTGCCTGTGAACAAGTTCTGGTGCATATAAACCATGAAACTGTCCACCAGTTTGTTGAGCCATTCTTTGGGCAATCGCGTTGGCTTCGATCATCGTATGATCACCAAGTCCCCCACGTGCTGGAACAAACAATAATTCTCGATTAATCCCTAAATTTTCATCCATATAATTGGCTACTTCATTTAGAGTTGTCCCACCCATTACTGTGATAATTTGTTTGCCATTTCCAAGCAAACGATTAATCACATTGATCGTCTCTTGAGCCATTTGTCCCAAGACTTTATAATCTTCTTCAAGATCTCCTGGAATGACTTTACAAGAATGAATGTTTAAATGGAGAGCAAGTTCTTTTTCTAATTGGTTCCAATAAGTTTGCTCTTCTAATAATTCACCTAATTTATCAAGCATTTCAAGACCTTCAGGTGTTAGAGACATCCCCGAAGTCGAAGTGGATACAAGCCGGTGTATTTTTAAAATATCGACTTCACTTCGTACTAAGCGTTCTGTTAATTGAACTTTTTCAGATAATAGTCTTCGTCCAATTGGTCCTTCTCTATTAATCACTTTTAAGATCTGATAACGTCTCAATAATAATTCGTAAGCATCAGGAAGTACTTTTTCGATTACTGATAGCATTGTTCACTTCCTCTCGCTTGCTTTACAATTAATAATATAGCACGAGGTGGGACATTTGTCAACCATCCAGTTTTATTCTGGGTCTTTTTTTGCCCAACGCTAGACAAACAGTATCTCTATTTTTTTCTTCCCAACACGACTTTATTATACTTTTTATCAATCTATAACACAATTATTAGCTAGTAAATTCCAATAAAAAAATCTACAGCCACCTCTGTTTATCTTATGTGATTCCTGTCATGGACAAATTTTAGTTACAAAAATTAAAATAAAAAAGTCTACTCTCTACTTTATAGAGAATAGACTTTTATTTAAACTAACCGATACTTTTAGAGTTTTCAATAATTTCATCAATTAATCCATATTCTTTAGCATCTTCTGCGGTCATAAAGTTATCACGATCTGTATCACGTTCAATGACTTCAATTGGTTGACCGGTAGCATCTGCAAGAATTTTATTTAATTTTTCACGTGTTCTTAGAATATGACGTGCAGCAATTTCAATTTCTGTCGCTTGTCCTTCTGCACCACCTAATGGTTGGTGAATCATAATTTCAGAATTTGGTAACGCAAATCGTTTACCTTTTGCGCCTGCAGTTGCAAGCAAGCTACCCATAGAAGCTGCCATACCGATAACAATTGTTTGAACATCTGCATTCACAAAGTTCATTGTATCGAAAATCGCCATACCAGCTGTCACACTACCACCTGGTGAGTTGATATATAAGAAAATATCTTTATCCGGATCTTGTGCATCGAGGAATAATAACTGCGCCACCACTGAGTTAGCAACAGTGTCGTCGATTCCTCCACTTAGCATAATAATTCGGTCTTTTAATAAACGTGAATATATATCATAAGCACGTTCACCACGAGGTGATTGTTCAATAACTGTTGGTACTAAATTCATAAAAATCCTCCTAATTGAGTTCAATTAATCAATTATTTTAATTTCGAGTTACTTATTTTTGTCACTATTAGAATTATAAAACAATGGTCAATAAAGGTCAAACATTTAACCTTGCTTATTCTAATTCTCTCTTATCTTAACTTACTCTGAGCTCTTCTGCCATTTTTGTGATTTTTCGCATCCGATGATTCACAGCACTTTTAGAAATTGCAGCTTCCGGTACAAGTTCCCCTAATTCTTTTAAGCTCGCTTCTGGATTTTCCAGACGTAAAAGCGCAATTTCTAATGTTTTTTCAGGTAATGTTTTTAAGCCAACCTCTTGATCAATAAGAAGAATGGCCTCAATTTGTTTTGTAGCTGCATCTACTGTTTTATTTAAATTGGCTTGTTCACAATTGACGAGTCGATTAACTGAATTTCTCATATCCCGAACAATTCGTACATCTTCAAATTGAAAGAGACCGTTATTCGCGCCAATTGTTCCTATAAAATCAGCAATTTTTTCAGCTTCTTTTAAGTAAGTCATATAGCCACCATTTTTTCTTTCGTGGGTTTTAGGATTCAAATCAAACATTTCTAACATTTCAAAATTATCTTCGTTCACTGCTTGTGTGCTTGAATGAATTTCTAAATGATAGCTATTAGTCTCAGGACTATTGACAGATCCACGCGCTAAAAAAGCGCCACGTAAGTAAGATTGTACCTTCTGTTCATTTTCTTTAATACTTGCTGGTAAATTTGTTTCGTAAACCATTGCTTCTAAAATATCTAATTCTGATAAAATACGTTTAGCTTCCTTATTTAAGCGAATAAAATAAACGTTATTTTTATTCAATTTCATACGTCGTCGAACACTAATATCTGCTTTTAAATCAAATAATTTTTTGATTAAAGAATAGATTCGATGAGCAATAGCCGCATTTTCTGTTTGAATCGTTACAAAAATAACTTCTTTCACAAGGTCTATTGTACCATTCATTCGAATAAGTGCAGCCAATTCTGCTTTCGCATGTTCTGGATGGACTTCAAGCATCGTTAATTCTTTTTTAACTTCTGATGCAAATGACATGCCATCAACTCCTCTATACTTTCTTTTTCTTTATTCTCGATGGTTGAATGAGGCTGCGCGTAATATTTCTTCAACGACTTTACCCCCGTGGTGATAAACACCCGTATCGGTAATATTTAAAAAATCATTTGAAATAATTAAAGGTACTTTTTCTTGTAGACCTTTAAAGTTATGTTCCACTTGATATAAATATTCGTCCGTTGAAATTTTTGCCACATGATCTTTTGGAACATCCGCGATATTTACTAATACTGTATCAATAAAATCTTTCCCCAAATGTTTACATAAAACCTCAACGTGTTCAGCATCACTAAGCCCTTCCGTTTCTCCCATCTGGGTCATAATGTTAGAGATGTAAAGCACCTGTGCACCTGTTTCTACAATTGCTTTTCCCACCTCTGGAATCATTAAAGTCGGTAAAATACTCGTATATAAGGATCCAGGACCTAAAACAACCATATCTGCATCTCTAATCGATGAAACAACTTTTTTCGCTGGTTCACCGGATGACCATCATCAGACGCCGTAGAAACTGATACATAATCAATTGTTTTATCAGGACGCGCAATTTGAGACTCTCCAGAGCCTGTCGTCCCATCCGTATAACGCGCATGCAATATAAGTGGCTCTTCAGCTGCTGGGTAAACGTGTCCGTCCACATGCATCATTTTTGCTAGTAACTGAATAGCTTGGTATATACTACCGTACATTTCAGAAGTAGCTAAAATAATTAAGTTGCCCAACGAATGACCATCTAATGTTTTGTCTTCCGATTCAAAACGATATTGAAAAATTTTCTTTTGAATATTCGGAATCTCACTTAATGAAGCCAATACATTGCGGATATCACCAGGTGGTACAGTATTAAACATTTTGCGCAATGCTCCACTACTTCCGCCGTCATCTGCTACAGTGACGATAGCTGTAACATCCGCGTCTTTTTCTTTTAAACTTTTTAATATAACTGGAAGACCAGTTCCGCCGCCAATGACCGTTATTTTGGGACGGTTTTTTTTGGGCCGATATAATTTCATGAGTTCACCTTAGATTCTTTGACGACATCGATATCTCGATGCGTAATATTTACAGAATAACCATCTGCTTCGATTTGCTTAGCCATTCTTTCAATAAGGGCAACTGAGCGATGGTGTCCGCCTGTACAGCCAATTGCAATCGTTAGATTGCTTTTCCCTTCTCGACGATAGCCAGGCAAAGAATGTTCGATTAAATCCATAAAAAGATTGTAGAAGTCTTCAGTTTCCGATTGGTTCATGACAAAATCGTAAACCGGCTGATCAGTTCCTCTTAACGGTCTTAATTCATCATCATAGTATGGATTGGGTAGAAAACGTATATCCATCACAATATCAGCATCAATCGGTAAGCCATTTTTAAATCCAAAAGAAACTAATTCTACTCTAAAAGGCTGCATTTCATTCTTGCCGAATTCTTCCATCAATTGTGTTCTTAATTCTCTCGGGGTTTTATTGGACGTATCAATATAGACATTAGCCCGCATTCTGATTTTATCCAAAAATTCTCTTTCAGAATGGATGCCATCTATTGTACGTCTTTCTTTTGCTAATGGATGTGAACGTCTCGATTCTTTATAGCGCGAAACTAATTCTTCGTCTGTAGCATTTAAAAATAGTATTTTACTTTCAATGGATGTCTTTTCATCTACATATTTTAAGGCATCATAAATTTCCTCGAAGAATAATTGCGATCTTAAATCCATCACTAAAGCCAACTTCTCAAATTTCTGTACATTTTGTACCAATTTTAAGAAAGTCGGAATTAAATTTGGCGGCATATTATCAATACAACAATAGCCCATATCTTCAAAACTCTGAACAGCTACTGTTTTTCCAGCACCGCTCATTCCAGTAATTATGACAAGTTCTAATTTGTTTGTCATTTCATTCACTCCATTAAAAACCGTATTCTTTGATTCTCTCAGTCTCAATAATAACATACCCGGGCGTGTCATTTCATTATAAACCTCATATTTCTTTAAATCTTCACGTTTTACATCAGAAAGCAAAAACTTGCAACACCTTTTAGATGTTACAAGTCTTATACTTTCTTAGTCCTCGCCAATTAATTGATCAATTGTCAATTCGAAATCTTGCACTTTTTGTTCGACAGCCTGTTGTGTGTCAGCAACTGCTCCGATATAGAATTTAATTTTTGGTTCTGTTCCTGAAGGACGCGCTGCGATCCAGCTGCCATCTTCTAAATAATATTTAAGAACATCGGCTGCTCCAAAATCTATTTCAGCTTTTTCTCCGTTAATTTTTTGTCGTGTACCTTCAAGATAATCTTCAACAACTTCAACACTCACACCACCAAATGCATCAGGTGTCTCTGTTCGAAGAGATTTCATCAAACGCTTAATATTTTCTGCGCCTGAAATCCCACTCATAGTAATAGAAATTGTTCTTTCTTGGAAATAGCCATATTCTTCAAAGATATTTTGTAATCCGTCGTAACAAGTCATCCCTTGCTCTTTATAATAAGCGGCTAATTCGGCTAAGAAAATTAATGCTTGAATAGCATCTTTATCTCGAACGAATGGTTCTAATAGATAGCCATAACTTTCTTCAAAGCCAAATAAGAAAGTCTTTTCATTTGTTTTCTCATATTCTTTAATTTTTTGAGCGATAAATTTAAATCCGGTTAATACATCTACCGTATCGACACCGGATTTTTTGGCAATTTCCGAAGGCAGCTCACTGGAAACAATTGATTTAATAATTGTTCCGTTCTCTGGTAAGTTGTCTTTCTTTCCATAAGCTTTTAATAAATAATCAACCATTAGTGCTGCAATTTGGTTTCCAGTTAATACTTGGTATTCACCATTATCTAAACGGGTAGCCATCCCTAAACGATCAGCGTCTGGGTCCGTTGCGATCAATACTTCTGCATCAATTTCTTTTCCTAATGCAATCGATAGTTCAAAGGCGTCCGGGTCTTCTGGGTTGGGTGATTTGACGGTAGTGAAATCCGGATCGGGTTGAGCTTGTTCAGGAACTAAGGTTACATTCTCAAAACCTGCATTTTCAAGAGCACGTGTCCCAATCATCGTTGCAGTTCCGTGTAAAGGTGAAAAGACGATATTTAGATCACTATTGCGTGCAATTAAATCATGGTCGATATTTACCGTCTTTAATTTTTCTAAATAGGTTTCATCAATTTTTTCGCCTACTAGTTCCAACAACCCTTGTTCTTCGAGTTCGGCTTGTTCAAGAACCTTAATTTCTAAAATGCTTTTTACTGCACGTACGTAACTAGTTAATTCATCCGCTTCCGCTGGTGGAAACTGTCCGCCATCTTCACCATAGACTTTATACCCATTATATTCAGGAGGATTATGGCTTGCGGTCATCATAATACCCGCAAAAGTTTCTAAATGACGAACGGCGAAAGAAAGTTCAGGTGTTGTCCGCAAACTTTCAAATAAGTAAGTTTTAATCCCATGAGCTCCTAAAGTTTTTGCTGCTTCTAATGAAAATTCTGGGGATTTATGTCGTGAATCATACGCAATCACGACACCACGTTTTTTTGCTTCTTCGCCCCGCTTTTCAATAAAACGAGCGAGTCCTTCCGTCGCTTGCCGAACTGTGTATGTATTCATACGATTTGTTCCTGCACCAATGACTCCTCGCATACCGGCTGTTCCAAATTCTAAATTTGTATAAAAAGCATCTTCTAAATCATCCGTCTTACCTTCTAGTTCATCTAAGCTTTCTCTAAGCTCTGCTTCTAGACTGCCATAATTTTTCCAAATTTCGTATGTATTTTCCCAGTTCATTTTAATCCCTCTTTCTTATTTTACTCTTCTTTTTTATTATAGCACGTTTGTAAGCGGACACCTATACTTTCTAGTTTTTTTATAATTATTTTAACTATAACAATTTTTCTTGTTTTGTTTTCTTTAAAAACATAAAAAAACCTAGCAGCTTTGATCATCTTTCATATGACCAAAACGACTAGGTAATTTTACTTTATTGAACTTCTTCTGTTAATGCTAAGTCTTCTTTTAAAGATTCAACATATTTATAAGCTGCATCGCCTGCGATAGAACCATCGCCAAGAGCAGTCGCTACTTGGCGTAAAACTGTTTTTCGAACATCTCCAACTGCAAAGATTCCTGGCGTTGACGTTTCCATATATTCATCTGTGACAATCCATCCTTCTTGATCAGTGATCCCTAAATCAAGAAAAGCATTTGAGTTCGGTAAGAGACCAATATAGATAAAGACACCATCTGCCGGCAACTCTGATACTTCGCCTGTCTTTACGTTACGTAATTGCAATGCGTCTACATTATTGTCTCCTTCAATCTCTTCAACAACTGTGTCCCAAATGAAATCAACTTTATCATTGTTAAAGGCGCGGTCTTGTAAAATTTGTTGAGCACGTAATTCATCACGTCTATGGACAATTGTTA
>X23_Garden_Dormouse__coassemble_103_pt1 | contig 9077 bp, 6 predicted proteins | sample X23_Garden_Dormouse__metabat2_high_PE_001 | metagenome-assembled genome bin X23_Garden_Dormouse | reverse complement strand
CCATTCCCTGGACCAGGACTTGCTGTCCGTGTTCTCGGCGAAATTACCCACGAAAAATTAGAAGTTGTTCGTGAAAGTGATGCAATTTTACGAGAAGAAATCAAAAATGCAGGGCTTGAACGTGATATCTGGCAATATTTTACTGTGTTACCTGGCTTTAAAACCGTCGGGGTCACAGATGATAAGCGAACTTATGACTATACGATTGGTATTCGTGCTATTACATATGTTGATGGTGTAACGGCAGACTGGGCAAAAATTCCTTTAGACTTGCTTGGGAAAATCTCCACACGAATCACCAATGAAGTCGATGGTATCAATCGTGTTGTGTACGATATTACCGGTAAACCACCAGCAACAGTGGAGTGGGAATAATTTTGGATGACTATTTCGATATATAAGAGCGAAATGAAAAAATAAAAAGGGTAAAGATCGATCAAACCGAATAGATTATAAAAAAGCACCCTATACTTCTCATTAAAGCGAAGTATAGGGTGCCTTTTTTTGATTTTATATTATAAAGTTAGTATTATTTATTAAAAATATTTTATTGGAATTTTTACCAAATGTTGGTATATCTAATATAGTAATTAATAAAACGGTAGGGTTTTAAAAAAAATAAAAGTTCACAAAGAGCTACAACTAGCATTTACCACTAATGTGGTAAAAATTCCGGGATCAGGTATTTATTATCTAAAATAAATATTATACCAATTTACTCAACAATATTGAGGTGAAAATTAGTAAATGATAAAGTACTCATATCAACAAAAAAGAAAACGCTTTTTATCGAAATATAAAAATAAAGGAGAAAAATTATATGCTAGAAAAATTGCAACGTTTTGGTGGAGCTATGTTTGTTCCTGTAACCTTATTTGCTTTTAATGGAATAATTTTAGCAATTGCGATCGCTATGCAAAGTGAACTTATCATTGGAAGTATTGCTCAAAATGGTTCTTTATGGCAAGAAGCATGGGCAATCATTGAAGGTGCCGGATGGACAGTTTTTGATCATATGGAGTTGCTTTTTGTAATTGGTTTACCACTTGGTTTGGCAGAAAGAGCATCTGGTCGAGCTTCAATGTCTTCTTTTGTAGTTTATATGATTTGGAATAACTTTATTGCTGGGATTCTAGAATACTGGGGACCAGCATTTGGTGTTGATTATGCACAGGACGCTGGAGGTACTAGTGGTCTTACCAATATTGCTGGAGTGAAAACACTTGATACTAATATTATAGGTGCAATATTAATTGCAGCTATCGTGGTCTGGATTCATAACAAATACTTCAATAAAAAATTACCTGAATGGTTAGGTATATTTCAAGGTTCACCTTTAGTAGTAATAATTGGATTCTTTTTAATGATTCCATTGGCATTATTAACTGCTTGGATATGGCCTGAAATCCAAATGATCATAAGCCAAGTACAGGGAATGCTAACAGCATCAGGAAGTATTGGCGTCGGTATATATGTTTTCTTAGAAAGACTGTTAATTCCTACAGGACTACACCACTTCATTTATCAACCATTCGTTTTGGGCCCTGCGGTGGTTGAAGGTGGATTAGAGCCATTCTGGTTAGAGAATTTAAATTACTTTGCTAGTACTCCAGGAGTTTTAAGAGACTTATTCCCTGAGGGAGGATTTTTATTACATAATGTTTCTAAAGTGTTTGCTCCAATAGGTATTAGTGGTGCTTTAATTGTTACTGCTAAGAAAGAGAAAAGACAGCAAACGATTGCTTTACTAATCCCAACAGCTATAACAGCAATATTTGCTGGAATTACAGAGCCCTTTGAATTTACTTTTCTATTTTTAGCTCCACAACTTTTTGTCGTTCATTCTATCTTAGCGGGCTTACTAGGGTTTACTTTGTATTCATTAGGAGTGGCTGGAGAATTTGGTAGCGGTTTAATTAATTCGCTTGCCAGATTTATAATACCCATGTGGTCAAATCACTCAAATGCAGTATTAATTACCTTTGGTGTTGGATTATTATTCAGTATTGTTTACTTCTTTGTATTTAGATATATGATTCTTAAATGGGATATTAAAACTCCTGGACGTGAAGACGATACTGAAGAAGTAAAAATGTATGGTAAAGAAGAATATAGAGAACAGAAAAATAACTCTAGTAATGTTAGTGATGTAAATGATAATCCATTTAGACAAAGAGCTGCAGCATATTTAGAAGGATTAGGAGGGCCTGATAATATAGAAAAAATAAATAATTGTGCTACTAGATTAAGAATCTCTGTGAATGACCCAAAATTAGTTGAAGATGATAATTTCTTTAAACAAAATAAAGCCCATGGTATTTCTCGAAATGGAAAAGCACTTCAAGTTATTGTTGGATTAGATGCTATGCAATTACGAGAAGAATTCGAAGACATGGTGAATGAAGCTCAAGAAATCTCAAAAGAAAACGAAGAATAAAAAGAAATAAAATTTGAAAGGGGTATATATTTTGACTTTAGAAAAACAATCAATCGTTATTGCAGGTGGTGGGAGTACATTTACTCCGGGTATAGTATAGATGTTATTAGAAAATTTAGAACAATTTCCAATTCGTCAAATAAAAATGTATGATAATGATTATGATCGTCAAAAACAAGTTGCTGATGCGATGGAGATTATGCTAAAAGAACGTGCACCAGAAATAAATTTTGTAGCAACTACTGAACCAGAAGAAGCATTTAAAGATGTAGACTTTGTTATGGCACATATTCGAGTGGGTAAATATGAAATGCGAGAACAAGATGAGAAAATTCCATTAAAATATGGAGTGGTCGGCCAGGAAACTTGTGGTCCTGGTGGTATAGCATATGGTCTTAGATCTATCGGTGGTGTACTAGAAATTCTAGAATATATGGAGCAGTATTCACCTGATGCTTGGATGTTAAATTATTCTAATCCGGCAGCAATTGTTGCTGAAGCAACAAGAAAGTTACGACCAAATAGTAAAATTATTAATATATGTGATATGCCAGTAGGTATAGAACATAGAATGGCTGAAATATTAGGTTTAGAATCACGAAAAGAGATGGAAGTTCGCTACTATGGTTTAAATCACTTTGGTTGGTGGACGGATATTTATGATAAAGACGGTAATGATTTGATGCCGGAATTAATTGATTGGGTAAAAGAACATGGATATGTAACTCCAGATGAGCTAGAAGGAGTATCAGAAGAAGAAGTTGAGCCAAGTTGGGCGTATACTTTTGGTAAAGCTAAAGAAGTCCAATGGTTAGACCCTGAAACATTACCAAACACCTATTTGAAATATTATTTATATCCTCAAGACGAAGTTGAGCACGAAGATCCTAATCATACTCGAGCAAATGAAGTAATGGAAGGACGCGAAAAACAAGTATTCAACGAATGTAATAGAATTTCTAATATCCAATCTGCTGAAGAGGCTAAAATAGTTGCTGATGATCATGCTAGTTATATTGTAGACTTAGCTAGAGCTATAGCCTTTAATACCAAAGAAAGAATGTTATTAATTGTTCCTAATCAAGGTTCAATTGTAAATTTTGATTCTACAGCTATGGTTGAAATTCCTTGTATTGTTGGAGCAAATGGACCTGAACCACTATCGATGGGAGAGATTCCTCGCTTCCAAAAAGGACTGATGGAGCAACAACTAGCTGTTGAGAAATTAGTTGTGGAAGCTTGGGTTGAAGAATCTTATCAAAAATTGTGGCAAGCAATCACGATGTCTAAGACAGTACCAAATGCAAGAGTAGCTAAACAGATTTTAGACGACTTAATAAAAGCTAACAAAGAATATTGGCCAAAATTAAGTTAATTCAATAATCTGAATTTCCCTAAAAAGACACTTCTATGCTATAATATCTATACATTTATTATTTAAATGATTAGCTATTGTAGTATAAGGAGTGTTTTTTTGAACATTAAAGCTCGAATAAATGACAATTTTACAGAACTTAATGAAAATGATAAAGAAGTATTATCTTATATTTTAGAAAATAAAAGCAAAGTGAAAAAAACGACAATAAAAAAATTAGCTGAGCAAACATTGACTTCTAAATCTAGCATAATGAGACTCACAAAAAAATTAGGTTATTCAGGTTACAGTGAATTAAAATATGAACTACAAAGTGAAAAAGATTATAATATAGAAGACATAGAAGGTTCATTTTATTCTGCCCAAAATACAGAAATAGAAAACACGAAAAAATTATTTAACCAAATGAATACCTTACCTATTGTCAAAAAAATATATGAGTCTAGACGTGTTTTTTGTTACGGTACAGGGTGGGGCCAAAGAGATGTTATATCTAATTTTCAAAGAAGTATGCTTGCACTTAATAAGTACCTTATCTCAATAAATTCTTCTACAGAGCTAAAAATAGCTGCGGAGCAAATGACAGCAAATGATTTAGTTGTTATAGTATCTTTAAGTGGAGATATTAAAGAATCAGAAACAGCAATTGAAGCTTTGATTATAAGAGATATCCCAATACTTTCTATTACTAATTTAAACAATAATGAATACGCTTCCGTATCTGAGTATAATCTCTACTGTCGAATTGGTTCGGTTATCTATGATAACAGAGAAATTAATTCATTGTTACCACTTTATGTGGTTACAGACTTACTTTTCAGAGAATATACTGAATATGTAATAGGGTTAGAAAAATAAAAATAAATTCTTAATCAATTATATCTGAGTGGTAGTTATTGTGAATGTTCAACAGTTAATAATCAATGTTAAAACATTATAAAAAATTCATTTTTGCATAATTTTATTTGGTTAGAGGAAAATTACTACAATATTAACAATTTTGTTAAGAGACCTGGCTTATCCTATTTTAAGAAGAACTCAAGATAACTACTTTCGATGGTAAATAATGTTGTTTAACATAATTATCCGACTAACCTCTTCGTATAGTGGAGTGGGAATAATAATAGGAGCCCTAAAACAGAGCCCTAAAACACTTAGTTTTTAGGGCTCTTTTATTCTCTAGCACATACATTTAAATTCTGTCTGTAATTTGATCATTGCTATTGGATAGAGGTGTCCATAGGTTTTTAACGTCGCTTGTATATCTTCGTGTTCAAGTCTATCTTTTATCGCTCATCGCTAATTTTTGGATCTTCCTCGGATTATTGGAAGGGGTATGTTACACTTTATTTAAATTATTTGAAACGTATCTTCAACAAACGGGCTAAGTTGTTGAATGAATAACATTAAAGGAGTAAATCATTTTGAAAAAAACAGAGGAATATGCCTCCTAAATAATTCAGATAATAAATATTAGGAGGCATGTTTTAAATGGCATTTAATCGAATTGATTTGGAACATTGGGAACGTAAAGAATATTTTAATCATTATCTTAATCAACAAACTTCTTTTAGTATTACGAGAGATATTGATATTAGTTTGTTTAGAGAGACTATCAAACGTCAAGGGTATAAGTTTTCTCCTGCGTTGATTTATATAATTATGACTGTAGTAAATGAAAATAAAGCTTTTCGAACAGGGTTTAATAGTGAAGGTCAATTGGGGTATTGGGATAAGCTAGTGCCTTTGTATACGGTTTTTAATGAGCAAACAGAGTCCTTTTCTAATCTTTGGACAGAAACAACAAGTAGTTTTGAGAGCTTTTATAAAAACTATGAATTTGATTTAAAGCAGTATAGCACTTTTGGAGGGATGTTCCCTAAAACACCGATTCCTGAAAATACTATTCCTATTTCAATAATCCCTTGGACTACGTTTAGTGCGTTTAATTTAAACATTAATAATAACAGCGATTTCTTATTGCCAATTATTACAGTAGGAAAATTTTATTCTAAAGATGATGCAACATATTTACCTGTCTCGCTGCAAGTTCATCATGCGGTATGTGATGGTTATCAAGCTGCACTATTTATGAATCAGCTTCAAGACTTGGCTAATAATATAAATAAATGGTTATAACTTATTCAATTAAAGAGCCAATTGTTTAATAAACGACTGTGTCTATCTCTTATAAACCAGCTATTTAAATGAATATATAAGGTTTGATAAAACTGCACATCCTGTCGGAGGTGCAGTTTTTTATTTAATAATTTCTTTTCCAAAATATCCTGTTTGTGAGAAATAATAATGTCATCTTGATGTTCAAGTAATTCTTTCAAACAATCAAATCAATAGCTTTGTATTTAGCTAGTTCATAGTACACTGGAGAATCTTCTAATGTCAGTATCATGGTACTAATCCTATAAATTTGTCTTATATTCTTCCTGAAAAGAATATTTTTGTTGGCGTCTATTTAAATAATGCCCCTTTTGCTGAAGGTAATTTCACGATTTACTTGGTTAAATCAAAGCTTTGTTTAATTAAAGGATAAACATCTTCTTCTGAATCCATACGTTCTAAAACAAGTGATATCCAATTTTCCTTATCCATGTGATATCCAGGTAAAATACTCTTTCCATTTCTTAAACTGTCACTTATCTCAGGAGGGCATTTTAAATTAAGAATGTCTACCTCGTTATCTCCGTTTAGTCCTAATTTTTCTAAAGGAACATTCATTATAAGTCCATACCATTTTTCATTAGATTCGTGTCTTAAAGCAGCATATTTTGGGAAATCCTTAAACGGGTAATCAGGAGATGTCCCGTAATTTTCTTTCACGTGTTCAAATACATCTTTTCTTGTTAACATGCTTTAATCCACTCCTTCAAATATTTACGAGCAATGCTATTTTTTCATTAACGTCGATCTTTGGAAAACCATGTGCGCTAATTTTTACTTGCTTAAGACAACTCCTTCTTGCTTTAAGTAGATCGCGTACAGACTCAGTGTAGACTCTACAAATTATGAACTCAATTCATTTGATTATGTCCTTTTAAAAATTGATATCCTTTTCTAAAGTTAAATGAATATTTTTAAAAAATTCTTCACAATAAAGAACAACTCAAAAAAATACAGTGACTACGCTACATAAAAACGCTATGATTGTAATGTATAGAAATTATGAGGAGAAATATTAAATGTTAGAAACTAAATTGTTTGAAGCGGTTGAGAACAATGATATCGAAACAGTAACTAAACTAGTAAATGAATTAGATAAAAAGTATTTACACGAAGTGGTTAATGAGAAGGGACAAACGCCGTTAATGATCGCAGTACTTAATAATCATTTGGCACTAACAACAGTTTTATTACACGCAGGCTTTGATCCTGATCAACAGGATATTAATGATTTATCACCGTTTATCGCTGCAGCAGCAAATGGTTTTGACCAAACATTATCGGTCTTAATCTCAGAGAAACCGGATCCGACACAAGTTAATCGTTTTGGTGGAACTGCATTACTGCCCTCAAGTGAGAAGGGTTATCTAAAAGCAGTACAAATCGCGCTTGATTATGATGTGCCTGTTAATCATCAAAATCGCTTAGGCTGGTCGGCATTACTTGAAGCAGTTATTTTAGGGGATGGCGGATTTTTATATCAAGATATAGTCCGCGAGTTAGTGGACTACGGTGGAAATATTCATGATGTTGATTTTGAAAATAAATCGGCCTTACAATATGCTATTGAAATGAAACAGACAGACCTGCAAAAGATTTTAGAAGGTAATAATAAAGATGACTATACTGAAGTTCGTCAGTTAATCCGTAATGAAAATTTAACGGATGCATTAGTTAAACTTTATGATAAGCCAACGAGTTTGCAACAATATTATTATTTAGGGTGTGTATATGAAAGCTTAAATGACCTGAAAATTTCTCAATACTACTTTGAAAAAGGACTAGAAGAAGATGGACAGTTTGCCTTCTACTTAGCTAATTTAGTTAGAAGACAGCATAAAGTAGAAGAGGTTTTAGAATATTTCAAGCTAGGAGCTTCAAAAATAAAAGGGTACTATTTTGATTATCATCGTTCAAACTATTTACGTGAGTTAGGACGGCACGAAGAAGCTGTCATATTAATGGATGAATTATTAGCAGTATACCCAAGTCGTACTGACTTTATGTTCCATAAAGCAAATAGTTTAAGAACCTTAGGGCGTCATCAAGAAGCTTATGACACATTGGTCAAGGCAGCGGATATTCAGCCGCAAAATCCATTATTTATGGAACAGGCTGAAGTTTCTAAAACGTTTATATAGAAGCAAATGGGGGCGACTGTATAGAAACATATTAATAAAGAAAACAGACTATTGTAGCTATCATTATTTAATAAAAAGCTCGAAAAGAGGAATTAAAAAAACGGATGATTGTAAGAATTATCCGCTTAAAAGTAAAACCATCGTCTGGTATTTTTAAGACGATGGTTTTATTAAAATAAACTTTAAGCATTTTTCATAATTTCTGTAGCTAAGTGCACAAGTTCTTGGTCACTATTCGCTGTGCTTAACAAGGAAATACCTAAAGGCACTTCCTCTTTTTCTGCGAGAGGTAAATTGATCTGAGGCATGCCCGTCAAAAGGCGACACACAAAGTAATTTACTAGTTTGGGCACGATTTTCATTTATTTCTTCGTCGGAGCTAGTTCTTAAAGGAGCGACCGAGGCTGTAGAAGGGACGCATAAGACGGTTTCATCATCGATCACTTGCTTAACTTCTTCAATAATTTCTTCTCTTTCTGCTAATGCCGTCTTATATTCTGAAAGAGTAACTTGAGAAGCACGCTGTAACCTTTCTCCAATACTATCTGAGAAAATGGGGCGATGTTTTTTAGCCCAGCCACCAAAACTTTCCCAAACTTCATATTCTTGAATAGCTTGCAGCGTATCTGTCCAATTTTCTAAGCTTGTATTGCTGATCTTTCCAAAAGTAACTTTATCAAAAAAGCTTTTGATGTGGTCGACGGCGGGTTTAAGCGCTTCTTGGACATCTTGATTAACAGAGTTAAAACTATCTTCGGCAATAAACAATTTCTTAAAGTCTGTCTTTACTTCATCTTCTCCTAAAAGCACATCCGAAACCTTTCGGAAAATTTCCGGATCCTCGGCTACAAATCCACTGGAATCTAAAGTGTCCGAATAAGGAGTCTGTCCATCAGTAGAAATTCGGCCAATCGATGCCCGAATGCCCAATAAACCAGTATAAGAA
>X23_Garden_Dormouse__coassemble_102_pt1 | contig 9106 bp, 7 predicted proteins | sample X23_Garden_Dormouse__metabat2_high_PE_001 | metagenome-assembled genome bin X23_Garden_Dormouse | reverse complement strand
ATTTGATCCAAACTTAATTACTGAGGAAGGATTTAACCCGGTGGTGTCTGTTGTTTTCTTATATGGCAGTAAAAGAGCCTTTGAACTAACCGCTCATCCAACAGGAAAGGCGAAAAGTATGCAAACTATTGCGATGGAAGTTAATTTTTCTTAGAATAAAGCCATAAAGTAAGGTTTGAGTGCGAAATAACTTCGTGCATCGTCAGTGTTAGATAAGGATTATGACTGCAAACGCTTAATTGCAAACGATATATCTGTATGATATAATCAAATGATGAGTCAAGAACATTCTCGCGTTTAATTAATGACAAAGCTAAGTCTTTTAAATTGAGGAGAAAGTATATGAAAAAAATACTAGTAGTTGATGATGAAAAACCAATTTCTGATATTATAAAATTTAATTTAGAAAAAGAAGGATATGAAGTAGTTGTTGCTTTTGATGGAGAAAAAGCAATAGAAAAAGTTGAGGAAGAGACTCCTGATTTACTTGTGTTAGATATTATGTTGCCGAAAATCGACGGTCTAGAAGTCGTACGTGAAGTAAGAAAAACATATAATATGCCGATTATTATGGTAACTGCAAAAGAAACAGAGATCGATAAAGTGCTTGGTTTAGAGTTAGGTGCAGATGATTATGTCACTAAACCCTTCTCAAACCGTGAATTAGTCGCGAGAGTAAAAGCAAACTTAAGACGGCAAACAGCAAATCAAAGCACTGAGACGTCGGAAAAAGAAACGAATGATGTTACAATAGGTGAGTTAACAATCCATCCAGATGCTTATTATGTGACTAAAAATGGAGAGATCATTGAATTAACTCATCGTGAATTTGAATTGCTTTATTATCTAGCACGCCATGTTGGGCAAGTAATGACACGAGAACATTTACTTGGTGAAGTATGGGATTTCGATTATTTAGGAGATGTGCGGACGGTCGATGTTACTATTCGACGTTTACGCGAAAAAGTAGAAGATAATCCAAGTCACCCTAATTATATTATTACACGTCGTGGAGTCGGTTATTACCTAAGGAACCCCGATAAAATGGAGCACTAAACTATGAAAAAGATTCGTTTTTATCAAACAATAAATGCCAAAATTGTTTTTATAATCGCTATGGTTATTGTATTCGCCCTGCAGCTAATCGGGGCGAATTTTATTACCCAAACTGAAAAGCAATTAGTCGATAATTTTACAGATAATCAGCAATTACAGATGAACTTTATGGAGAATTCTTTGCTGCCTTATTTAGAAATGTATGAAAATCTAGAAGAGGCTCCTGAAGATGTTGATCCAATGGAGGAAATTGATACCTTAATTTCTGATTTTTCAGGTACAGCGATTACTGGAATTGTAGTGGTCGATAGTGATTTTGTTGTGTTAGGGAGCAGTGATAACACCCAACAAATAGCGGTAGGGCAATTGTTGAATAGTGATGATATTCGTTCAGCTGTCTTGCAAGGAAACTCTAATACACGCCAAGTGATCAATTCATCGATTAATGCAAGACGCTGGCGTATGGTAGAACCTGTGTTTTCTTCAGAAGGGACGCAATCAGTCATTGGTGCTATTATCATGGAAAGTAATATTGAATCTATTTATGAACAAATTACAGACATTACGCTGATCTTTTTACGCGCTTCTTTCATTGCAATTATTTTATCTGCTATCTTAGCGAACATAGTATCTAAAGCACTGACTGAACCAATCCGCGAAATGCAGACAAAAGCAAAGGCGATCGCTGAAGGAGACTATTCAGGTGAGGTTACTGTTTACGGTCAAGATGAGTTAGGTTTATTAGCGGAAAACATCAATGAGCTTTCTGAAGAGGTAGAAAGCGGACAACAACGAATTGAAGCAGAAAGAAGACGATTAGACAGTGTTTTAAGTAACATGTCCGAAGGAGTTATTGCAACGAATCGACGAGGCGAAATTGATGTAGTCAACAATATGGCAAGAATTATGTTAGATCAATCAACAGAAGATTTGGTTGGTCAAAATATTTTATTTACCTTAGACATTGAAAAAACACATAATTTACGCGATTTAGTCGAAAGAAGAGAAGATGTTTTAATCGGTTTTGACACGGATGAGTACCCAACCATACTACGAGCTTCTTTCTCGCTTATTCAATCAGAATCAGGCTATATTAGCGGGGTTGTGTGCGTATTACGAGATGTGACGGAAGAAGAACAAATTGAAGAGGAGCGGAAACAATTTGTTTCTAACGTTTCTCACGAACTAAGAACCCCTCTGACAAGTATGCGTAGTTATATTGAAGCCTTAATCGATGGAGCTTGGAAAGATGAAGAATTGGCTCCGCGCTTTTTAGACGTTGCTCAGTCAGAAACTGATCGAATGATCCGCATGATTCAAGCTTTACTTCATTTATCAAGAATTGACTCTGGAAAAAGTGAATTGAATAAAGAACTAATTGACCTTACAGCATTATTTACACAAGTACTCAACCGTTTCGAAGTATTGCTGGATTCAGAAGAATACCGTGATAATAATTATACATTAGATAGTCAATTATTGACTGAGGCTGTATTTGTGGATATTGATCCAGATCGTATCATCCAAGTGTTTGACAATGTGCTAAATAATGCGATTAAGTATTCACCAAATGGAGGAATAATCAAAAGTAAGATGGCGCTCTCTAATGATCAAGTGATTATTTCGATCAAAGATGAAGGAATGGGGATTCCACAAGATGATTTAGAACATATATTTGATCGTTTTTATCGAGTAGATCGAGCACGTTCACGAGCAATGGGGGGCACAGGCTTAGGTTTAGCAATCAGTCGAGAAGTCATTGAGCAACACGGTGGTAGAATTTGGGCAGAAAGTATCGAAAGAAAAGGAACAACATTTTATATTGCTCTTCCATATATTCCATTTGAAGAGGAGGATTGGGGATGGGAATAAAAAACGACCAAGTACGTAATTTTGTATTAGTTTTTTTAGTTCTATTAAGTGGTCTATTATCCTATAATCTATGGACAGCAGGCAGAAACATAGCGGAAGAAGAAGAGACACCAAGTGACCAAATCGCACGTTCAAATGTATCTTTGACTACTCATTCAATGAGCGATACTTTTCGTCCCACATCAGTTGCACTCCATGGAGTCGACAACCAGTATTCCACCTTATTAGGGAACACTTATCCTCTTCGTAGATGGCTCCGGGAAGAATTCGAACACCGAAATTTGAATCGAGTTGAGAGCTCCGAGTTTGTAAATTATGAAGATTATTTAAATGTTTTACAAAGTGAAAGATGGCTTGAATTTATTTATACTGAAGAACAACCTATAGGAATGATCGAGAAAAAGTTTGAAGAATTACCTCGAGATACAGCTAATGAGTTTTTTGATCGGATGCTTATTAATTTAGATGATCAGAATACTGTCTATCTTTACCATACGACGTCTGAATCGTTATATACGATCTCAATACTAGAAGAGGAAGATATAGACATTGACATTTTCCTCAACCGAGATAATATTGACTACGTGGGTGCATTTGCCCAAATACTAGAGAGTAATATTATTTACCTTCCCAACGAACCTCTAGAAGTTCCTAATAAAAGCTATGTGAGTAATCAATTATCTGACTCAAACTATATTGAAAGCTTTTTCCCAGATACTTCATTAGTTGATCGGCGCTCGGATTCGGAAATTACTCGTTATATTGATTTAACAAAAGAAGTAACTTTTGATAAAAATACAAATACTTTAAGTTATTTACGACAAATTTCAGAAACAAGTGAACTAGAAGCCACTGCAAGGTTTACGAGAAGTTTTGAGCAAGTGAATCGTTTTGAAAATTGGTCGGATACTTTTATGTTTTCAGCTTATGACCAGGAAGAAAAAATTGTTTATTTTCAAAGAGAGATTGATGGTTACCCTGTGTTTAGTACAGAAGGAAAAGAAACTATTTCAGAAGTAGGCTTAGTAGAAAGTGGAGTAACTCACTTGAAATTACCTTTACGGTTTATTGACACCCCAATTACAATTAAAGAAGCACCAACAGAGGAATTAATTTCAGGAGCAAAATTAATTACTCAACTTAATGCGGCCACTACAACAGACACTTTTGCACAAATTGACGATATTACGATCGGTTATTCATGGGATGAAAGTGAAGAAGAAAGCCAGGTTATTTATTTTAACCCTGAATGGTTTATTTCAATGGAAGGAACTTGGATGACTATAGATGAATTTTTAGAGTTACATGGGGAGGTTACTTATGGACTTTAAAAAAATAGCGCGAATTTTTATTATTGCTTTTGCCCTTTTAAATATTTATTTGGTCCTAAACATTGTGGAACGACAAGATATTCGACATACATCTTCGCAGCCAACTGAACAAGATGTCGTTGCTAATATTGAAGCTTCGAATATAGAACTTCCTGATTTGAGTGGGACTGAAATAGAGGCTGAGGAAGTGTACTCTTTGCAAGTGAATGCAGATGATTTGCTCGCTAAAGAAATGGAAGATTCAGATAATTTTTCAGGCACTTTAAATGATGATGGGTCGTATTATGTTAGTTTTCCTTCCAAACCTATTGTTTTAGAAGGAAACCCTACTGATGGTTTTACAAGCGAGGACTATGATGAAGTGGAAGATGTTATCGACTCAGAAGAAATTATGTTTGGAGAAGAGTACACCTTCAGCCATTATGATGCATCCAGTCGTAGGTTTGTTTTCTATCAAGTAGTGGACGACATCCCTATAGCGGATGGCACTTCAGAAATTTCTTTATTTGTAAATGATAAAGGCGAAATCTATTCATATCAACAAACTTATGCAGGCCCGGTAAGCCGTCAAGGAGAAGCTTTAGATTTAATTAATGGTACGCGCGCAATTGAAATATTATTTTTAAATAATGAAATCCGTCAAGGCTCTGAAGTCCAAAAACCGATTTTAACGTATCGACGAGCTCTTTATTTAGAAGATTTAAGTATGTATAGCCCTGTTTGGTTAGTGAATATTGATCATTCTTCTGAACGAAATACCTTTCGGGTAGATGCGGTAAATGGTACAATAATCAAGCAGTCAACTTCTCCTCCTAATCAAGAACAGGAATCAACAGACAATGGAGAAAATGGAGAAGAGACAGAAGACGATGAGGCCGATGATGAAGAAAGTAATAAAGAAGAGACAATAAACGATACAGGGGCTTAATTACTTTTTCGAGAATATATATAGTGGAAGGATTTTATAATTGAGCTTATTAAAACAGACGATGGACAAAAATGCGAATGATTTAAAAATTAGTATTTTAGCTAGTGGAAGTTCAGGGAATTCAATTTACATTGAATCAGATACGACAAAATTACTGGTTGACTGCGGTTTAACGGGTAAGAAGACAGAAGGCCTATTAAAGCAGGTTAATCGCCGTCCTGAGGATTTAGATGCGATTTTAGTGAGCCATGAACATACAGACCATATTCACGGAGTCGGTGTAATGTCTCGTAAATATGATCTAGATATTTATGCTAATGAAAAAACGTGGCAAGCGATGTCTAAAAAAATCGGTAAGATTAAAACAGAACATAAATATTTATTTGGCATAGATGAATTAAAGACAATTGGAGATATAGATATTTTGAGTTTCGGTGTCTCGCATGACGCCATTGATCCGCAATTTTATACTTTCCAAAAAAACAATAAACAATTTGTTGTTTTAACTGATACTGGCTACGTCAGTGACCGTATGCGGACTGCCTTAAAAAATGCAGATGCGTATTTGATTGAAAGCAATCACGATACTTCTATGTTGCGAATGGGTAAATACCCTTGGCACTTAAAACAACGAATCTTAAGTGATAAAGGACATCTGTCAAATGATGAAGGAGCACTCGCAATGACAGATATGATTGGAGACAAAACAAAACGAATTTACTTAGGTCATTTAAGTAAAGAAAACAATATGAAGGAGATTGCCAGAGATACTGTAGAAGAAATATTGTTTCGAAAAGATACTGGAGTAAATGAGCAATTCTACCTCTATGATACAGACCCTGATCATGCACAGTCTTTATTTACACTATAATATTAAATAATAAAGAATAAACGACGAACTTTTTAGTAGAAAGTTCGTCGTTTTCTGCATTTTTCAGCGATACATGTTAAAATAAGAAATATAGAATTATATTTTTTTCAAATATTTTTCATACTTATATGAAACAATTCAGATATAAAATAAATTACTTAATATAGAAAGTAAACTAGAGGGGATATAAAATGAAATTTAAAAACATGAAAAAATTTATGTTTTTTTCTGCGGTGCCATTTATATTATTAGGTTGTACGACGGATACTGAAGAACCAGATACAACCGAACCTGAAGAAGAACAACTGACAGAAGAAGTTGAAGTGTCAAACGTAGAAGTGAATGTTTCAAGTGGTATCACAGAGGCTGTGGACGAAGTAGATGATGGGGTAGTTTCCATTATCAACTTACAAAGAAATAACTTCCAGTCTTGGTCTAGTTTTTATGGAGGCCAAGCCACTGAAGAGGAATATCAACAAGCAGGCTCTGGGAGTGGAGCTGTTTATAAGAAAGAAGATGACTATGCCTACATCTTTACAAATAACCATGTTGTAGAAGGATCTGACGCTGTAGATGTCTTGCTGAAAGATGGCACACGTGTACCTGCTACTGTCGAAGGGACAGATGTTTGGACGGATTTAGCTGTGCTATCAATTGATGCAGAAAATATTGAAACAGTATTAGAATTTGGAGATTCAGATAATTTAACTGTTGGAGAACCAGCGATTGCGATTGGTTCACCATTAGGGACTGAATTTGCTTCGTCTGTGACTTCTGGAATTATTTCAGGAGTTGAACGAACGGTGCCAGTTGATACAAACAACGATGGAGAACTAGACTGGGAAATGACAGCTCTTCAAACAGACGCAGCGATTAACCCTGGCAACTCTGGTGGACCATTGATTAATATTGCGGGCCAAGTTATTGGTATTAATTCTATGAAAATTTCTTCATCAACAGTTGAAGGCATGGGCTTTGCCATTCCAAGTAATGATGCTCTAAATATTATTAATCAATTAGAACAAGATGGCGAAGTAGTTCGTCCGAACTTAGGAATTACAATGGTTGATCTTTCGCTTGTTTCAAGAACACAACGAGCAGATGAATTGAATTTACCAGATGATGTGAATGAAGGAGTAGTTGTTACTCGAGTTGCGAATAATAGTGCTGCTGCAGATGCTGACTTAGAACCAACAGATGTTCTTGTTGGTTTTGATGGTGAACAAGTAAAGGATGGTGTAACTTTACGTCAATTGATCTATCAAACTGAAGTTGGTCAAAATGTAGAAATTGAATACTACCGTAACGGTGAACCAAGAGTATCTACGATAGAAATGCAATCAGCAAGTAATAATGACAATATGAATTAATGAAAAAGATAATCGAACTTAAACACGATGTCTCAAGAAGAGACGTCGTGTTTTTTTACGCATAAAAAATAGCCGACCAGTAGAGGATATTTGGAATATTTTATGCTATAATTTGAGACTTGTGGTATGAGGTAGCGGCAATTCTGATCACCTTTGTAACTTATGACGCGGTCTAGTAATTTTTCTAGTCATCCTTTTGGTTTTTTCGACATGGGTAAGTGATTTTGCCCGTCATAAGTTTAAAATTGTGAGGGCGACTATTCTTTTTATTGTGACCATACTAAAGAATCAAGTGAAAATTGTTTAAGGTAATATTCGATTTTTTCTTTTAAAGTTGTTAACATATGGACGACTTGTGAGTAATTAGAAAGGTCTGTGGATAACTAAATGAAGAACTGGGATGTGATGGGTTTTTGTAAAAATACTTATGCACAGACATTAGAAAAACTTGTGGACTATGAAGTATAAATGAGAAAATAATAATTTTAAATGGCTTGATGACAACGTTGTTTAGTAAGGACAACTCCACAATGGCCTGTGCATAACTTGTGCATAAGTCGTTCAGAACGTACGTTTCTGTATACTAGTTTTCATTGATATGGACAAAATCAAACAAAAAATATATGGGAAAATCTGTGGACATGTGGATAACTATGTGAATAAGTAAAACTTGTTCTTTTTTAAAATTATCCACATCTGGAAGACTTTCCTTCATTCTCAGATACAGATTCGTAATTCTTTTTTTATATTAGATATATGATAGACTTTAAATGTAAGCATATATTTTCTTAGGATCAAATATATAAAGAAAATCTTTAGAAAATGACAATTGAAAGCATAAATAATAGAAGTTTTAAGAAAAATTTGTTTTTAGGATTTTCTATACATTTAACTTAATAAATAATCTGTTTAGGAGTGAAGTCATGTCATTTTCATTTGCGGGCTTAGATCATATACAAATTACGGCGCCATTAAACTCAGAAGATGAAGTCCGTAATTTTTTTGTTGATCTTCTTTTATGTAAAGAAATTGAAAAACCACGTTCCTTGAGTCATTTTGATTCTTTATGGTTTGAAATGGGCCACCATATTATTCATGTAGGGTTAGACGAAAATTATTTCCCGGAAAAACGAGGACATCCAGCATTTGAAGTGAACCGAATTGGGGATTTAATGAAACATTTAGAAAAAAATAATGTACCTATTGAAGAAGATTATAATCTACCAGGTGCTCGGCGTTTTTACACCTATGCCTTTTTCGGTCATCGCATGGAGTTTTTAGAGTGGGAAAATAAACCTGAAGCGATGATTACTGAACTTGAACGAGAAGAAATGGAAAAAAATTAATCTTATTATATGAGGAGAATAACAATGCGTATTAAATTATTAGAACCTTTACGTGTACCAGAGTCTTTAATTGAAGAATTATCTGCGCCTTTAAAAGAAGCCGGACATGATTTTGTATATTATGATGAAAAAACGACAGATGCACAAGAACTGGCTGAACGCAGTGCCGATGCAGATATTGTCATTATTGCTAATAATCCTTACCCAAAAGAAAGCTTTGAAAATGCTGAGAACTTAAAACTCATCAACGTTGCTTTTACTGGTGTTGATCACGTAGACCAAAAAGCTGCAGCGGAGCAAGACATTCAAATTGCAAATGCAGCTGGTTACTC
>X23_Garden_Dormouse__coassemble_101_pt1 | contig 9111 bp, 8 predicted proteins | sample X23_Garden_Dormouse__metabat2_high_PE_001 | metagenome-assembled genome bin X23_Garden_Dormouse | reverse complement strand
TTATTAAAGTTTATTGAAGAGCCTGAAGGTGAAATTACCATCATGCTTTTAACAACTGAATTACAACAATTATTGCCGACGATTGTTTCAAGAAGTCAGATTATTCATTTTCTTGTTCGAGAAATTAACGGCCGAATTGAAGATATTATGGCGTGTGAAGTTCCAAAAAAATCAGCAACATTGCTTGCTCATCTGACTCAAGACACAGAGGAAGCATTAAAAATTTATGAAGATGAAAATTTCAATAAAATTGTTGAAACAATATGGCAATGGTTTTTATTCCTTAGTAGAAATGATGATCGAGCATTTATTTATGTTCAGACAAAAATGATGCCACTTGTAGATAATCGTGAGACATCCTCTTTAATGTTAGACTTGTTGATTTTGGTTTATCAAGATTTGACAGCTATCTGTTTTGAGCAAGACCGTGTTTTAGCTTTTTCAAAGCACGAAAACCAACTTGGACAAATGGCGACAAGTTCTATGAAAAGTGAATTGACACAGATCCTCACTGCTTTACTAAACGGAAAAAAGAAGTTGGCCCGCTATGTATCGGCCCAAAGTGTTTTTGAACAAATTGCTTTAAAAGTAACAAATCTCATGATTTAATTTACGAAGAGACTTAAAAGAGTTTGAAATATCATGTAGAATAGATGTAATAAAAGGAGTGGGATGTGTGAAGAAAAAGGAAATTATCGACACGATTATCGACATAGAATCACAAACTGACGCCACTCTCCGAACAATAAGCGCACTAAAAGAAGAAATTGAATACCTTTTAGAAGAAAACCAAACTTTGCATATGGAAAATAAACATTTACGTGAACGGTTAGACGGTGAACCGCACCGTTTGACGGAAGACGATGAAAGTGCAGGGCTAACTAAATCACGTTTAAACTTAGAAAGTATTTATGAAGATGGCTTTCACGTATGTAATTTATTTTATGGGCGGCGTCGTGTAGAAGATGAACCATGTGCTTTTTGTTTAGAAGTTATTTACGGCGAAAGAAAGTAATGAATTCCATCTTACCATGGGATTTATTACTTTTTTACTTATGAGAATTTTTATAAGTATTCGAACCACTATGTTTTCATCTTTGGTCAAAGAGACTCGCCAACTAGCGAGTTTTTTTAATGGCTACAAAGGAGTTTTAAAGTGCTGAAAGAAAATGAACGAATTGATTATTTAATGCAACATGATTTAGGAATTATTCAAAGTTCGCAAGTTTTTACCTTCTCTTTAGATGCCGTCTTACTGGGCGACTTTGCTAAGATCAGGAATCGTAGTGATTTAAAAATTATTGATTTATGTTCCGGGAACGGGGCAGTAGCTCTAATGCTGTCTCAAAAAACAGAAAGTCATATTTATGGTGTAGAAATTCAAAAAGAACTAGTCGATATGGCGCAAAGAAGTGTTGAAATGAATCAATTAGATGAACAGATTACGATGATTCACAAAGATTTAAAAGAGATTGGGACAGAACATTATGATTCAGTCGATGTAATTACCTGTAACCCTCCTTATTTCCCAATAGAAAAACGCGGACATGTAAATCCAAATGAGTATTTAGCGATTGCACGTCATGAATTATATGTGAATTTAAATGAATTATTATTTAAAATTTCTAAACTACTAAAAATCAATGGAAAAGCATATCTAGTCCATCGCCCGGATCGGTTTTTGGAATTAATGGATGTCATGCGTGCACATCATATTCCACCAAAACGTGTCCGTTTTATTCATGCGAATGAAAAGACGCCGGCGAATATGGTGTTAATTGAAGGAATAAACCAGGGGAAAGAAGCTGGATTTCAAATGCTTCCTCCTTTATTTATACATGAAGATGATGGCAGTTATCGTCCTGAAGTAAGGAAGATTCTCTATGGCGAGCAATAAAACGAAGAATAAGATAAATAAAAGCTTTTTTTATGTCTTATGGTGTAAAGATCACTCCTTTTATGCAGGATATACAACCGATTTAAAGCGCCGCGAACAAGAACACAATACAGGAGTCGGAGCAAAGTATACTCGACCGGCGAGCCGACGTCCCTTAAAAATGATTTATGCTGAGACTTATGCGACACGAAGCGAAGCAATGCAAGCAGAAGCTGCTTTTAAACGGTTAACACGTTCACAAAAAGAAAGCTATTTAAAAGAACACGGGCTCGAATTTCCTTTAACACAAGAGAAACCTTGCCTAATTCATTAAAAAGGAGGGTTTAAAAAAATGAAATCACAGCAAAGTTATGGAGAAACAAATTTAGGAACTCTTTATTTAATTCCTACACCTATTGGAAATCTAGAGGATATGACTTTTAGAGCGATTCAAACTCTGAAAGATGTCGATTTAATTGCATGTGAAGACACACGTGTGACGCAAAAACTATTGAATCATTTTGGAATTGATACAGAAAAAATAAGCTATCATGAACATAATATCCATACTCAAACGAGCGAATTGTTAGGAAAATTACTAGCAGGTAAAAACATTGCTCAAGTAAGCGATGCGGGAATGCCATCCATTAGTGATCCAGGTGTGGAACTAGTTGCAGCTGCAGTGACAAAAAGTATTCCTGTCGTACCATTGCCAGGCCCAAATGCGGCTTTAACTGCTTTAATTGCCTCTGGAATTTCTCCGCAGCCATTTACTTTCTATGGCTTTTTAAGTCGTAAAAAGACTGAGTTAAATGAAGAGTTGGAGGCATTAAAAGATAAAACAGAGACATTAATTTTTTACGAATCACCTTATCGTTTAAAACAATTATTGCAAAGTTTAACTGAAGTTTTTGGCGCGGAACGACGAGTTGTACTCGCACGCGAAATAACCAAACGTTACGAAGAATTTATTCGAGGGACAGCTGAAGAAGTAAAAAAATGGTCTGAGGAGACGGATTTGCGTGGAGAATTTGTAGTCATTGTTGAAGGTAACGACGCGGTTGAAGAAGATCATTACTGGACAGATTGGACTGTCTTAGAACATCTCGACTATAAAATGAAGTTTGAAAAAATGTCAAACAAGCAGGCAATAAAAGAAGTTGCTAAAGAGCGCGAGGTTCCGAAACGTGAAGTTTACGCAGAATATCATAAAAAATAAATCTAGATTTAAGGATATAAATCCAACAGAAAGGGACTTTGAGCAAGTCTCTTTTTTTGTTTAATACGCACTTTTATTACAAAGCAAAGTTTTATACAGTAAGTAAGTGTTACTTTAGTATTTCGCGATAAAAAGAAGATCCAATGAAGCGAAAATGCAGTATGTTTTGTTAAATATGATACTCGACGAAACGAAAATGAATTACCTGACTAGGAGGAGACCGCTTTAACGAAATGAAGATTCGTTGAGTTAAGAAGTACACTCATCGAAACAAATAGCATTTATATTTCGGTAAATTTATTTTAAGATTCAAATATTTTGCCATTATGAACTTCTAAATAAACGATGATGATACATAAAAGTAAGGAAAGAAACAAAACGTTTAATTTTTGCTTTGTATCCTAAATAATAAGTGTTAAAATGTAATCAGTTTGTAATATAGAGAAAACTCTGAAGAAAGTTGGTCAAAATATGCTACATAAGTTTCGTTTACTTCTTGCTACTGCCTCAACAGCGATTTTATTGGTTGCGTGTACTAGTGAAATAAATGAAGATGCATCGCATGATATTTCATCAATAGATACCGTCGAAACGTTATCAATAGAAATGGTGAGTCATGAGAATGATATAGAAGATGCAAATTCAATAAATGAACAAACTTCAGAGCAGACTTCCAATGAAGAAACTACTACTGAAGAAAAAATAAAAGAGAAAGCTAAAGCAGATGATGCAACTTTAGTAGAAACAAATGCGGCATCAGAGGATGTACAGGCTGAAGAAGTAGCTCTAGATGAACTGAGATTAGTTGAACAAGCAGCTGTTGAAAAAATTTTAAGTGTTACTAATTTAAATATCGAAGAGCACACTTATTCTTTTGATCAAGCAAAAGGTTACATCGAGGTAGAAATTCGAGAAATAACCGAAGATGAAGTAACTCCTCTTGTTGGCTTATTCCGCTATAATCCAAAAACCAAAGAAGTTCTCATAAGTGATTATCTAACGGGAGAATTTATTCCTTATGAAAATTTAAATTAAAATAATTATTAAGAACTGTCGTTTCGCAAGTAAATTTTGTGAAAAGACAGTTTTTTCTTTTTTATAAGAAATGAGTATGCTATCATAAAAGGTATATTATTAAAAAACGATGAGAATTGAAAGGGAGTATTTAATGTCCGAGGAATTAAAATCACGTTCTGAAGTTAGCGATCAATTAAAATGGGATTTATCAGCCATTTTTGCTACAGATGAAGCTTTTGAAAGAACCTTAAAAGAGTATCCCAACAAAGTTGATGCATTTGTTTCTGAATATAAAGGAAATTTAAAGAATGCAGAAGATGTAGTGGATGCCTTACATAAATATGAAGAAACTATAGCTGTAGCTAGTTATTTAGGGCAATATGCAAGCTTACCTGTAAGTGTTGATATTACTAATGGAGCAGCTGCAAGTCGCGCACGTTCAGTGTCTTCTAAACTATCACAAGAAAGCGCAAAACTTAGCTTTTTTGATTCAGAAGTTTTGACTCTGTCTGAAGAAGAACTAGATAAAGTTAAAGGACTAGAACCTAAATTCAACGCATGGGTACGTCATACAAAGAAAAGCAAACGAGCAGCATTAGCGCCAGAAGTTGAAGAGTCACTGGAGTTATTAAGTCCTGTTTTAGATTCATTTCAAGAAATTTATGAACAGGCGCGATCAAATGATCCAGAATTTGAAACTTTTGAAGTTGACGGTAAAGAATATCCTTTAAGTTTTGTGCTGTATGAGGATTATTATATGTATCATACAGATCCCAAAATTCGACGTGCCTCATATGATAAATTTAATGAAGTACTAGGACAATATAAAAACACCGTAGCAACTGCTTATTATAGCCAAGTGATTAAGGAAAAAACAATTGCAACAATGCGTGGTTATGATTCAGTTATCGATTATTTACTTGAATCGCAAGAAGTTACGCGGGATATGTATGACCGCCAAATCGATGTTATTATGGAAAAATTTGCGCCAGTCATGCGTAAATATATTACCCACTTAAAAGAACAAAACGGCTTAGACAAAGTTACTTATGCTGACCTAAAAATTGATGTCGATCCCGACTTCAAACAAGATGTGACCATTGAAGAGACAAAAGATCTTGTTCAAAATGCACTCGCACCATTCGGCCAAGAATATGTCGATACAATTATGCGTTCTTATGATGAAAGTTGGGTAGATTTTGCTCGTAACATTGGAAAGCGTTCCGGAGCATTTTGTTCAACGACTTATAAAAAACATCCTTATATTATGATGTCATTCTCTGGATTATTAAGTGATGCATATACATTATTCCATGAGTTAGGCCACGCGGGCCAAGGTATCTATTCGCATAAAGATAATTCATTAACTGGTGCAAGACCTTCGTTATATTTAATCGAAGCGCCTTCTACTTTCCATGAGTTATTTTTAACGGATTATTTAAAAGATCGAACAAATGATCCACGTGAAGAACGTGCAGCTTTATCGATGATGATTTCGAAAACTTATTTCCATAATTTTGTCACACATTTACTAGAAGCTGCTTATCAACGTGAAGTGTATCGTTTAATTGATAATGGAGAAAGTTTTGACGCAAATAAACTTTCGGAAATTAAGCGTTCTGTCTTAGAAGAATTCTGGGGCGAAGCAGTTGAAATTGAACCAGGCGCTGAGCTAACATGGATACGTCAGTCACACTATTATATGGGCTTATATCCTTATACTTACTCAGCAGGGCTAACAATTGCTACACAAGCATTCCTAAAGATTAAGAATGGAGACTCGAACATGGACAGTTGGTTAGACTTCTTACTTTTAGGAGGACAAGAAGCACCACTAGAAGCTACAAAAGTCGCCAATGTAGATGTAGGAACGGACCAAGCATTACTTGATACTATTGAATATTTAGATAAGTCTGTTAATCGTATTATCGAGCTAAGTGACGAATTGAACGTTTAATTTAAACTAAATAAAAACATCCTGAACCTAAGAGAAGCTTCTTTGTTGTTCAGGATGTTTTTTGTGTTTAAAGTTTAAATGAAAAGCTAGTTACTTGTGTGCACACTATATTGTCCATATTAATTTCTGTTAAAAATAGACAGGAGAATGTTTAGGTATTTATGATACAATTGAAAACGACTTATTCTCTTTTTAAGAAAGAGAATTTGTGATGGGAGGGATTAATATGTCAATGAATTGGTTAGATCATTATCAACGAATCGTCCGTTTTTTAGGAATGGCTTTAGGAGAAAATTATGAAATTGTTCTTCATGTTCTTTCCGAGGAAGGTTTTTATATTGGAGAAATTGTTAATAACCATGTAAGTGGACGAGATGAAGGGTCACCACTAACGACCCTCGCTTTAACAAAAATCAAGCAAGAACATTATCGCGAACATGATTGCATTTTAAATTACAAAATATCCGTTAAAGCAAATAAAACCATTAATGGCTCAACTTTTTATATTAAGGATGAAGATGGAGAATTGTTAGGCTTGATGTGTATTAATGCTGACTATTCAAAACATAAAGCGATTGCACAAGAAGTATTGCAATTGATGAATGTGGACGTTGAAAATTTAATTAGTACGGAAAATGAAGAAGAGAATAATGATAACTTTGTGGAAGTTTTATCGAATGATATTGAGGAAGTAATCAGTGGGATTATTGACCCAGAACTTCTAGACAATCGGGTTACACTGAGTAAAGAAGCCCGGTTAGAAATCGTGAGAGAACTGGATCAAAAAGGAGTATTTCAGTTAAAAGGAGCTATTGGAAAAATAGCGCAACTTTTAAAAGTATCTGAACCTAGTGTATATCGCTATTTACAGGAAATTAATCAAGCAAATAAAGAAAAAAAAAAAAGAGATAGAGAGGTCTTATTCTTTTTGCTTAGATTTCTTTTATGAATTAAAGGCTGTTTTATTATAAGTTCGTAAGTCGATTAAAAAAGCTCTTTGTTGATTAAAATAACAAAAGACCTTTTCCTTAAAAGAAAAGGTCTTTTTATACTATTCATTATTTAATCCCAGTATTCTTCTATATCTCCAGGGTTTCCTGTGACAGGGTCGGTTAAGGGTTTATTTACATTGGCAATACTTTCTTTTATGCTTTCATAGTCGCTGGCGTTTCCATACTGAAAATCATATTCGGGGCTGTTTGACGGGTAAGCACCGACAACTTCAAATCCTTGTGTAGCATCTAGTTTTTTATGAGCAACGCCTGCTGGGAGTAAGACAACATCTCCTTTACGAAGAGTACGCATTTCGCCATGTTGCCCGCCAAATTGTACGGACACTTCGCCTTCTATACAGGCAAGAGCCTCATGAGCTGTTGAATGGAAATGATGATGATCCATGATTCCGCCAACCCAACCGTTTATATAGCCGTTATTTTCAAAATACTTCAGCACATCATCCGCTGTATAAGAGTCACCTATTACATCATTCAATACATCTTCATAATATAAAATTGGAAGTTCGTTATTTGGATAAGGATTGTTTTCGGCGACATAAATCGTTTCTACCATTGCGAATCTCCTCCATAAAATGAATTTTATGTTTTATTTACTTAAATCCAATATAACAAGAATTTGAGGAAAAGCGTATTAGTATGCTTAAAATAAGCGAGTTATTTTGTTCGTTGTTCCATAAACCAAGTTGCTGAATAAGAGGCCTGATCCATTGCTAAGGTAGCATCATTGTTTTCATATTGCGTAGCTCCAATAAGCAATCCAAGGAAAAAGACATTATCCATGAGTCCATAGCGTTGATTCAACACGCGACATTGTGGCCAATCAACCAAAATATAGTGTCCGTTTTTATGTGGCAAAATGATTTCCTTGTGATAGAGATTTTTAATTAAAGGTGAATAGTTAGCAATACTTAATAACTTTGTATCAAATCCTGTCGCATTAATTAAAAGATCGACTTGCTCCTCTTTGTCAGCTGTGACTAAAAAAGAGCCATTCTCTTGGATTTCGATATTTGTGAGGCCGGCAACTGCTTCTACTTGGCCGACATCGAGTAATTCAAAAAGCCACTCGTAAGTGGTATAAGGAACTCTGGATTTAAAAAAGGGTAACTTTGCATGATAGTGATCGAGATAAAATTGTTTATCTTCACCGTTCAAAGCATTAAATAAATGCGGTAACAAAGCAACGAGACGACTTACATACTCATGGATTACGGCTAAATTTTGATCCTTTGTTTCGAAAGCTTCTCGTTTAGCAGTTAACGTATTTGCTTTATATTTTTTATAAACTGCTTTTACATCGACATTTTCTGCTTTCATATCGACTTTAAAGACCTCTAGAATAACCTCAAGTGGAATAAAACCATCGTGGTTTTCTTTTTCTGTTTGAATCCACTCCTTTGAAAAGGTAAAAGCAAAATCTTCTTGTTTAAGAGGAATATTCACGAAATTAAAAGGAGGCTGAATATCAAAAAAAGTAAGTGAGCGTTTTAAATCATGGTTTAACATGAGATAGCGCATTAAATCAATCCCAGTAGCCCCGCTGCCGATAATACCAATTTTCTTTGCAGAATTAACGTGAACTAGCTTTTCATTCATCGGATAAGGATTATGAATATAATTTTTGGCTTCTTTTAAGTCGTAATAATCATTATAAGGTGGGTGTCCTGTTGTGAAAAATACTGCATCATAAATATTTTCTTGCCATCCCTCATTTGTTTTTAAACGATGAACATAAGAAGTATCTTGATCAGGAGTTACTGGTTTCTCTGTACTCGCGTCTAATATATCCAGATCTTCCACAAAAGTTTGGATATGGCTCACTTGCTGATGACTAAAATAGGACTCAAAGCGTTCCATTAAATATCTTCCGTAAGCCGGTCTAGAAACAAGCTCTTCAAAATCTGTAGACTCTTCCTTATGATCTTCTAACCATTCATTAAAATCATCGGGATTATTTTCAATGACACTTAAAACATCAGGCGTTACATTCAAACGGATACTATCGTCCTCCGTTGCCATGTAAGGC
>X23_Garden_Dormouse__coassemble_90_pt1 | contig 9400 bp, 6 predicted proteins | sample X23_Garden_Dormouse__metabat2_high_PE_001 | metagenome-assembled genome bin X23_Garden_Dormouse | reverse complement strand
GATTAATTCAAGCTGTAAAAGATAATGCCACAATTCCTGTAATTGAAACAGCGAGTGGTAATTCTCATTTATACATTGAAAATACAGCAGATGTGAAAATGGCTGGGGACATTTTGTTTAATGCTAAAACACAGCGGCCCTCTGTTTGTAATGCGATTGAAACACTAGTTATTGATGAAAAAATCGCAGAAGCAGAATTGGAAAATTTCTTAAAACCTTTAATCGATGCTAATGTTGAAATTCGTGGAGATGAAAAAACAAAACAATTAGTAAGAAATGTTCAAGAAGCTACTGGAGAAGATTATGCCGAAGAATTTTTAGCATTAATTTTAGCGGTCAAAGTTGTGGATGGCTATGAAGAAGCGATCGATCATATTGCGAAATATTCATCGCATCACTCAGAAGCTATTGTCACTAAGGACTACCAGCGAGCTCAAGATTTCTTAAATGATGTGGATTCAGCTGCCGTATATGTCAATGCTTCTACTCGTTTTACAGATGGAGAAGTCTTCGGATTTGGTGGCGAAATAGGCATCAGTACTCAAAAGATACATGCTCGTGGACCAATGGGACTCGAAGCACTCACAAGCTATAAGTATGTTATTCAAGGCGAAGGTCAGATCCGAGAGTAGTATAGACAACTTTTACATTAAGTTTAAATTAGAAGTGTATTAGAAATTAGCTTGACAATATTCTTTATTACAGCTACAATCTTTTAAAGTTAATCGTACATTTTAGATAACCATTTACTTTGACGAGACGAGTAGCTTATTGATACAGAGACAGAAAACCTTACCTGATGAGAAGAGGTGCTGTAGAAATAAGTGAAAACTACCTCTGAGTATATTTAAAAGTTTAAACTTTTAAACGGATTGCAACCGTTAGATTGCCGGGTATAGTTTTGTACCGTTGAGATATCATTTGTGAAAGTGGTATAAATAAAGGGTGGTAACACGGAAGTATTCGTCCCTTTGCCTAAGAGTAGGTAAAGGGAAGGATACTTTTTTTATTTTCTAAAACAAAATGGAGGAACGTTAACTTTAAGAAAATAGATATGATTTAAAATATATTATATAAAAACATTGGAGGCATTAATATGAAAAAAATAGGATTGATACCGCGTCTTATTATTGCAATTTTTTTAGGTATTATTGTTGGAGCATTAGGATTTATTCCAGTCTTTTTCTTGGAATTAATTATGACTGCCGTAGGTCTTTTTAGTACCGTGATGAATTTTATTTTGCCTATTATGATTGTTGCTTTTATTATTCCAGGTATTGCACAAATTTCCAATAATACAGGAAAATTATTAGGATTAACTATGTTATTATCTTTTGGTTCTTTATTCTTCGCAGCATTGCTCGCATATGTCGTTGGTCAATCTGTTTTTCCGTTTTTTATTTCTCAAACGGAGACTGGTATTTTTGACGAAACAGCAGGTTTAACAGCTCTATTTGAACTACCTGTAGAGCCATTTTTCACAGTAGCTGAGGGGGTTATCTTTGCTTTAGTTATAGGACTTTCTTTAACTTCATTGAAAAAACATGGTAAAGGAGAAACCTTAGAAAAATTTTTCATTGACTTACAAGTATCAATATCTGCTGTTTTAAATAACTTTATTATTCCTATGCTGCCATTCTATGTTTTTGGTAACTTCTTAAATCTAAGCTTCAAAGGAGATGCCTTTGAAGTGATTGGAACATTTTTACCTGTGTATCTTTTAATTATTGCCCAACACTTTTTATATTTAGGTATTATGTTCTTTATTAGCACACGAGTCTCAGGCTATTCTTTTGGTGAAACAATTAAAAATTCACTACCTGCTTATGCAACGGCATTTGGTACACAGTCATCCGCAGCAACTGTTCCCGTTAATATACAATCAGGAAAAAAGAATGGCATTAGTGATGAGATTGCTGCTTATATTTACCCACTATATGCGAATACACATCTTCCAGGTTCTATGATCTCTGTTTCTAGTTGTGTACTTGCGGTGTTAATGATGACCGGCGGAGATACTTCTCCAACTTCGATGATTGGGTTTTTCCTAACTCTAGCACTAGTTATGTCAGCAGCGCCAGGTGTTCCAGGAGGAGCAATTATGGCAGCTATTCCATTTTTAGGTATTGTCGGTATTGATTCAACAGGCGTTATTGCATCATTGCTAATTACGCCTTACTTAACTCAAGATTCATTTGGCACTTCGATTAATGTAACTTCAGATCAAGCAATTGTTCCAATTGTTGATAACTATTACCGTGCTTCTCAAAAAGAAGACGTAAAAATATAAAACAAAAGTAAGAGCTCGAGCACTCAGTCTAATGACTCTTTGTTCGAGCTTTTTTTATCCTAAAATGTAATACCTTATTTATCGTGGAGAGTTTATGGTGCGTAGATTTTAAAATAAAAGAAAGGGACTGCTAGATATGGCAATTAAATGAAAGATAGCTGTCAGATATTTGAATACATATAGGTCTGTTAAGTGAATATCAGTATTTAATAAAACTTAAAAATAGCGAACGAATAAAAAATATAATATATATTTCTCTTTGCTTTCTTTAATTTTTATATTGATTTATAATATTTATAATAAATTGTTTGCGCTTTCAAGTCAGGGGAAAGGAGTTAATGAAATGGCAAATTTATACAATCATATATTATTGCCAGTAGATGGTTCACAGCAATCCATCGATGCATTTAAAACCGGTGTTCATCAAGCTAAAAATTGGAATAGTCGTGTTTATGTAGTCCAAGTACTTCCAGAAGATTATAATGTTGCCCACATTAAGGAAAGGGAATCCTTTTTGAACGCGTTAGAAAATTACGCGCACAGAGAAGGTGTATCTTTAAATAAAGAACTTGTTTATGGAGACCCTCGTACTCAAATTGCAAGTGAATTGGTTGAGCGTTGGAATATTGATTTAATTATAATGGGAGCTACAGGGAAAGGGAGATTGACTAAATTATTGATAGGATCAGTGACTCAGTATGTAGTTCAACACACAAAATGTGATCTTATCGTTAGCCGCTAATTTTGTTATTTTTTGAAAAAGCAATTAAAAAACCGACATTTCCTTTAGCAATCTAAAGGTTTCATGTCGGTTGGTTTCTTTATTTTTTTCTTCTGAAAAATATGAGTGAAAGTATGATAGCGATGATGAGAGGGATACTCCAACCTAATCCTACCATAAATAATGGAATATAATTTTCAGCAAAATTGATTAGGCTAGGAACGATACCAATTTTTAAATTTTCAGGGACTGCATTAAAGAAATCAAATAATGCAGGAAGGCTTATAACAATTAATGAAAATTTAAAGGCAGTATCTTTTAGTGGAACGTAGGAATGGATAAACCATAACGTAATTAAGGTGAACGCTAATGGATATAAAAGCATGAGTACAGGTAAAGATAAGGAAATAATTGTATTTAAGCCAAAATTGGCTACTATAAATGATACGACTACAAATAACATAACCCACTGGGGATATGAAAGTCTATCCTTAAACATTTCGGTAAATGTATCTCCTATCGAAACGAATAAACCAATTGCCGTTTTTAAACAAGCAATAGTAATCGTAATAGCTAACAATAGTTGTCCTAATAATCCAAAATAATGAGCAGATACCATTGAAAGAGTAATACCACCATTTTCATTAACCGACATAATCCCCCGACTTGTTGTTCCTAGATAAGTCAGTCCTAAATATAAAATGGACATAAAAAATATGGCAAAGATACTCGACTTACCTGTTTCTAAAGAAATTCTTTTTTCAGCTACTATACCAAGCTTTTTAATATTTGTAATGATAGTGATGGCAAAAACTAGACCTGCAAGAGCATCCATTGTTTCATAACCGTCAATAATTCCTGTTGAAAAAGCTACATTCTGATATTGTTCTTGGGCGAGGACACCACTAGGATCTCCCATAGGTTTAAGCATTGTAAAAATTAAGAGAATAGAAATTAAACCTAGAAAAGCTGGTGTTAAGAATTTTCCAACCACATCCAGAATGTTGTTGGGTTTTAATGAAAAATATAATGCTAGAGCAAAGAAGACCAATGAATAAATAAATAAATATAGATTAAAATTATTATGCAGAAAGGGGCGAATCCCTACCTCAAAAGCTACCGTCGCCGTTCTCGGAACCGCAGAGAAGGGACCAATTGTAAGTAACAAAGCTAAAGGGAAGAACAAGGAGAAGAATTTCCCGCCTGGACTCGCATATTCTCTTAAATTATTTTTCCCTGATAGAGAATAACTCATGACTCCCAAAATTGGTAAACCAATTGCAGTTGAAATAAAACCTAAGGCAGCATTTAAATAATTGCTACCTGCTAATTGTCCCATGTGGACGGGAAAGATAATATTACCTGCTCCAAAAAATAAACCAAATAATAAAGAACCAATTGCAATATTTTCTTTTAAAGTTAGTTTTTTCATATCAATTTCCTTCTTAAAATAATGAAATTATTGTAACTTGTTTGTTTATAATATTCAAGCAGGTTTGTTAAATAGGCAGTTTTAAGACGAAATATAATATTTCTTTCAGTATACGCTGCTTTGTTAAAAAATATCAGTTGTTTTTGAAGAGATTTTAGTCTCTACATTATATAATAACTGATAAATATAAAAAAGTAGCTTTTCGCAAATCATTAACTCATTTCTTGATGTAAAGGTAAGAATTTGGTACATTAAAGCAGACAAAACGAGAAGGAGATTGTTTACTTGATTGATATACACACACATTTAATTCCAAATGTCGATGACGGTGCAGACTCAATAGAAGAAACTCTTCGTTTAGCTCAGGCAGCGATAGAAGAAGGGGTCAGCCATACGGTCTTAACACCTCATCACAATCGCTATTGGGTAACGAATGAGAAAAATAAAGTGCTAAAGTTAACTGAAAAGGTTGAAAAAGCAATTCAAGCAGCAGATATTCCTTTAACAGTATCACCAAGTCAAGAAATTCGGATGAATGAAGAATTTTCTGAGGAATTATTTGCTGGAAATTATTTATCATTGGATGGAGCAGGAAAATATTATTTGGTAGAATTTTCATGGAACGAGTTTCCTTCCTTTGCCCAAACTTATTTACAAGAAATGATTGATGCAGATATTATACCTGTTATTGCACATCCAGAACGTCAACGCCCATTTCTTGAAAATCCTGAACTTCTTAAGGGATTGGTTGATATGGGGTGCATTGCCCAAATTACAGCAACTTCTATTGTTGGAGGCTATACTGAAGAAATACGCGCCGCTGCTGATTATATGATGAGTGAAAATTTAATCCATGTCATCGCATCTGATGCACATGATACGGTGGACCGCCCATTTAACTTAATTAACGCTTTAGAGGTTTTAGAAAGTAATTATGGTGCAGCTTATAAAAATTATCTCGTAGGTAATGCTGAAAAAATCTTCAAAGGTCAATCAGTTAGAACATTTGAAAAATAGGATATGAAGAGCAGTTTCTAATAGAAGCTGCTTTTTTACTTATGATCTAATTTTAGATAATAAATATTTAGAGGGGAGTATAGAATGCATATGTTTAATAAAGGAGAAACTATTTCTTTTTTAGTTGATTTACTTAAAACGAATAGTCCTACGGGATATACCAAAAAGGCAATTCATTTTTTAAAGAATGAAATTGAAACACTTGGTTATAAAACAAAAACGATTCCTAGAGGAAACCTTATCGTGCAGGTGAAAGGACAGAATACTAGACAAACGCGAGGGCTAAGTGCTCATATAGATATACTAGGTTTAATGGTACGCTCCATTAATAGCGATGGGACTTTATCTCTGACGACTTTAGGTGGCCCTTTAACGCCTACTCTTGATAGAGAGTATTGTGAGATTATCACACGAGACGAAAAAAACTTATACAGGAACGATCTTATCAAAATCGTCTTCTATTCATGTCTATAAAGATGCGGCAACAAAAGAACGAGATATCGGTAATCTGATTGTAAAGTTAGATGAGAACGTTGAAAATAAAGAAGACGTACAAACGCTCGGTATTTTAAATGGTGACATTGTTGCTTATCATCCAAAAGTTGTCGTCACAGATTCCGACTTTATTAAAGCACGTTTCTTAGATGATAAAGCTTCTGTCGCTGTATTGGTTAACATATTAAAAATGCTAAAAGAAAAAGAGACTATTCCTACTACTAACTTGAAGTTTATCTTTTCGACTTATGAAGAGGTCGGGCATGGTATCTCCTGGATTCCAGAGGACATTACTGAATTATTAGCAGTTGACATGGGAGCGATTGGACTTGTTTTAGAATGTACAGAATTTGATGTGTCGATTTGTACGAAAGATTCATCCGGCCCTTATGACTACGATTTAACGACACGTCTTATTCGTTATGCCAAAGAAAAAGAACTAAACTTCGCGGTTGATATTTATCCCATATATAGAAGCGATGCATCTGCTGCATTAAACGGCGGCGCAAACATTCGTGCAGCTTTAATTGAGCCAGGTGTTTCAAGTAGTCACGGAATGGAACGTACGCATGTAGACGCACTAGAAAATACTTTTAAATTGATCGCTGAATATATTCAAAATTAAATAAGCTATAGTCAATAATAAAAACAGTCTGAGAAACTAAAGTTGACTTCTTTAGTATTAATCAGACTGTTTTTAATCATATTTTATTGATTATGCCACTCAGCTAAATGTTCAAATAAGACATGATTACTTTTTTCAAGTGCACGTTTATTTGCTTCTTGATGACCACCGAAAGCGATTAAAGCTCCGGGGGCGCCCATATAGCGATCCATTGTAAATAAATGACCAGCTTCCGGATAAAAATATATTTTTATTTGATCATTATATTGAGAGATAACGTTTGCCATTTCTTGCGAAGGCCACATTAAGTCATCTTCTCCCGCAAAAATTAAACCATCACCTGCAAAGTTTTCTACTTTAATACGAGCAGCTTCTAAATCTGAATCATTTGTTCCGTCTATGACCGCCTCATAAACAGGAGTGTATTTGACTGGGTAATAAAAAATAAAGCCACCGATCATTTTGACTGTTTCCCACACGTCTCCATCACGACTACTTAAGTAAGGAATTGCTTGTTCTTCATACATCCATGAACTTTGATTTGTATTTCGTTCATCTAAAGAGAAAAAACTATAAGCAGAAGGAGCGTAGAGAATAATATGATCAATTTCATTGAAATGAGCAGCTAAATTCAGTGTTAACTCTGCTCCTTTTGAGGCGCCCAGGACAGTAAGTGGGCCATCTGTTTGACTATTTTCGGAGTAATAAGCTAAGAACTCTTCAAAAAGTTCTAAAGGCGCTTCAATTAATTCATCAGGTAATTCTCCTGGTCCAAAGAAAAATAAACTGTAAACTTCATAACCTTCTTCAGCTAACATTTTTGCCAAATCATAGTTACTCGAACCATCTGAACCGCCAAAAGTAACAATGGCACCTTCTGTTATCATTTTATCCGGAATTAAGTGAAAACCATTCAATAGTTCTTCTTCAATAATCTCTATTTCGATTCCTTCAATCTCTGTATCATATAAAGAAAGATCAGCTGGATTAACGTAAACACTTTCTGCTTCAGGAAGCATGTATTCTTGATATCGGAAGTTATTTATCCAACGTATCGCGAAAACTGCGAGAATAATTAAAAGACTGAGCATAAAAATGCGTAGTAAAATTTTGAATAGTTTTTTCATACAATTCCTCCTCTTTTGGTTGGTTGCGCTCTCTTATGGTTAATTATACAAAGAATACACACTGTAGCAAAAGGATAACAATCGATTACATTCACAAAAATCTTAGGGGATGAAGTTAGTCTTATTGTTACACTTTTTAGTTAAAATAGTACTTGAAAACAAATAAGAACTGATAGTTAATGACGTAGGTCTTTGACTAATTAATTTATACATAACCTTAAGATGGATATAAAATGGGTATAACATTAAATTTAAATTAAAAAATATTGACAGCGATAAATTGAAGTGGTAAAGTTCTAAACAAGTTATATCTTACAAATAAATGTTGAGTCGATGATTAAGAGAGTAGATTGTAATTGCTTCACAGCGAGATGGGATAGAGTGGGAGCCCATTGAACAATTAGAATTGAACCGCACTTAGGAGACTGGTTGGTGTCATGTAAACTAACCCCGCATGCTAGTGGTTAAAAGTAGAGTGAATTAAAAACGGAACCTAAACATTGAAAAATACGGTGTTACGTGAAGATTCATTAGAGTGGTACCGTGGGCGAAGTCTCACCTCTTATGTCTAAGTAGACATGGGGGTGAGACTTTTTTCGTTAATAGAGAGTAATTAATGGTGGAATTATTATAGAAAATATTGACTACGATTAGGAAGAAACCATTGAATAATTATTTTTGGTTAAAAAACAGTTTCAATAGGATTACTTAAGGAGAAATGACTATGAAGAAAAAGAATGTACTTATAATAGGTGCAGCTGGACGAGATTTCCATAATTTCAACACTTATTATCGAGATAATGACCTTTACAATGTAGTAGCATTTACGGCTGCTCAAATTCCTGATATAGATGATAGAAAATATCCAGCTGAATTAGCGGGTAGTTTATACCCACAAGGGATTGCTATTTATCCTCAGGATAAATTACCTCAATTAATAAAAGAGCTTGAAGTCGATGAGTGTGTTTTTGCCTATAGTGATATAGAGTATAAAGACGTTATGACCATTTCTGCTATCGTTAACGCTGCGGGCGCAGATTTTACTCTGCTTGGTCCTAAAAATACATCTATTGAAAGTAGCAAACCCATGATTTCAGTTTGTGCTGTTCGTACGGGTTCTGGTAAAAGTCAAACGTCACGGAAAATTATCGAACTTTTGATGAAAAAAGGTCTTAAAGTAATTGCGATCAGACATCCAATGCCTTATGGCGATTTAGTCGCACAAAAAGTACAACGATTTGCTACAGTGGGTGATTTAAAGAAACATAAATGTACTATAGAAGAAATGGAAGAATATAAACCACATGTAGAACGTGGAAATATAGTGTATGCTGGCGTGGATTACGAAGCAATCTTACATGCAGCTGAAGCTGATCCTGATGGTTGCGATGTTATCTTGTGGGATGGAGGGAATAACGATTTTTCTTTTTATAAAGAAGATCTAGCGATTACAGTAGTAGACCCCCATCGCCCAGGACATGAACTAAATTATTATCCGGGAGAAGTAAATTTACGAGTAGCTGATGTTGCATTAATCAACAAAATCGATAGTGCACAACTGAAAAATATTCGTACAGTCGAACAAAATATTCATAAAATAAATCCAAACGCAAAAGTTATCAAGGCAGATTCAAAAATTACTGTAGAACATCCAGAAAAAAAAAAAAAAAAAAAGGTATTAGTGGTTGAGGAT
>X23_Garden_Dormouse__coassemble_87_pt1 | contig 9537 bp, 10 predicted proteins | sample X23_Garden_Dormouse__metabat2_high_PE_001 | metagenome-assembled genome bin X23_Garden_Dormouse | reverse complement strand
GCCACAGACATTTCTTTAGGACGTCTTTCAACAGTTGCTGCAGCAATTTTACGCGGTAAAAACAAACCAACTTACACACCACATGTTGATACTGGTGATCATGTTATTGTTGTAAATGCTGAAAAAATACAATTAACAGGTAAAAAACAATCAGATAAATTTTATGCTCGTCACTCTGGATATCCTGGCGGACTTACACAAGTTTCTGCTGGAGAATTACGTGAGAAGAATGCAGAACGTTTAGTTGAAACATCAATTAAAGGAATGCTTCCTAAAAACTCACTTGGACGTAAAATGATTAAGAAATTACATGTTTACACCGGTCCAGATCACAAGCAAATAGCACAACAACCAGAAGAACTAGACATTACAGACTTGATTTAATCTTAGGGAGGGAAATCCACATTGGCACAAGTACAATATTTTGGAACTGGTCGTCGTAAAAACTCTGTTGCTCGCGTTATTTTGACACCAGGTACAGGTAAAATTGAATTAAACGGTAAAGATATTTCAGAATACTTACCATATGACTATTTACAAACTGTTATTAGACAACCATTTGTCGCTACAGATACTGAAGGTAGTTACGATGTTCGTGCAAACCTTCAAGGTGGAGGTTATGCAGGACAAGCAGGAGCAGTCCGTCACGGAATCGCTCGCGCTTTATTAACAGTAGATCCAGATTTCCGTTCTTCATTGAAATCTGAAGGTTACTTAACACGTGACCCACGTATGAAAGAACGTTACAAACCTGGTCGTCGTAAAGCACGTAAATCACCACAATTCTCAAAACGTTAATTCCCGAAATCGTTGCGAATTTATTCGTTTACGGACATGGTATGGATGGAAGACTCGGAAGAAGCCGAGTACTAGTCCTTAAAAATTACGTACAAGCACTTCCTTTATGGGGAGTGCTTTTTTTGTGATGTTTTTTAATATATAATTCAAGTGCTCGACTTTCTTGTGTTATTATATGTTTTAAAGTTACTAATGAATATGTAACAAATGGTTTAAAAGGAGAGATTGACTAAATGAATTGGTTATTACTTGGGCAGATTTTCTTAATTAATTTGCTTTATATTACTTTAAATACAATTCGCGTTATTTTAACGATGCGTGGTTACCGTAAAGCGGCCCCTTTGATTGCTATTATTGAAGTGACAATTTATACGCTTGGTTTATCTTTAGTTATAGAATATTTATCTAATCCGATCTATCTTATTGCTTATGCCTTAGGTTTCGGAGTAGGAATTTATACCGGTATGATGATTGAAGATCGCTTAGCCCTTGGTTATTCTGTGGTATATATTATTACCGACTCTTTGGACCACAGCCTTGCGGACAGCCTTCGTAAACTAGGTTATGGGGTGACGATTCAATCAGGTTATGGACGCGATGGAGAACGTCTTATTTTTACTGTTTTAACTCCTCGCTCTACTGAAATTCGCCTCTTTCGTGCGATTGAAGAACTTAGTCCAACCGCTTTTTATTATTCGTTTGAAGCGAAGTATATCCAAGGTGGTTTTTGGACGAAAAATATTACTCCCCAGGAAATTGCAGAAGCTCCTTTACCTGAAGAAATTATACCTATGGAAGAAGAATTTATGTCTAAAGAAGAGTATCAGGAAGAAGATGATACTAAAGAAAGTTCAAATAAAACGGATTCAGAATAATCATATACTAAAGTACTTCTCATTAGAGGGGTACTTTTTTTGGATTTGTTCAGTATTATTGCTAATATATTAATCATACTATTCAGTAATAAAATAAAAGCTTTTACATAGAAGGGGTCATTCAATGAACGAATTATACCAAAAGGTTACAAATTATATGACGGAACAGCGTGAAGAGATGGTTTCATTATTAGAAACTATTGTAAATATAGAAAGTGGACCAGAGCAACCTGAAGGCGTTAATGAAATTATTGATATTTTCAAAACAGAATTCGACGAACTAGGATTAGATTCGCGAATTATTGAATGCGAGCGGGCTGGAAATATTATTGTTAGTCATTACATACCAGACGATGTAGAAAACGAGGCTCCTGTTGTGCTGAGTGGACATATGGATACAGTATTTCAAGCAGGTGCTTTAAAAGAACATGCTTTTCGAAAAGTGGATCAGCAATTAGCTAAAGGAGCCGGAATCGCCGATATGAAAGGTGGTCTAGTTATTGCTTTATACACACTAAAAGCATTAATTCATGTAGGTTATAAAAAACATCCCATCAAAATGTTATTTATCGGAGATGAAGAAACTTTGCATCGCTATTCGAATACACGGGAAGTAATGTTAGAAGAGCTAGAAGGTGCTGCCATGATGTTAAATTTCGAGCCCGCTGATGAATTTGGTCGTTTAGGGGTAAGTCGTAAAGGTGGTGGCATGGTCAGTCTAGAAGTAGAAGGAATTGGTGCGCATTCCGGAAGCGGTGCAGCTATCGGACGCAGCGCAATTATTGAGCTTTCACATAAAATAATTGAATTAGAAGAAAAAACGAACATTGACCGAGGAAAATTGATTAACTGTGGTTTAATTAATGGCGGTGTCAGTGCTAATACCATTCCAGCTTATGCAAAAGCAAATTTTTCTATACGTTTTCCAGATCAAGAGACAAAATTAGAAATTTTGAATGACTTTGAAGAAATAGTAAGTAAAACAACAGTACCAAATACAAAGGCTCGATACGAAGTAGAAGGTCTTTTAGATGCGATGGAATTTACTACTAAGGTTAATCAGTTAGCTGAACACTTTATAAAAGTAGGAGCTGACGTTGGTTATGATAATTTAGTAAAACATAAAAGTGAGGGAGCAAGTGATGCATCTCTCGGTGTGGTAGCGGATGTTCCAACGTTATGTGGTATGGGCATCGTTGGAGATGGCGCTCATACAATGGATGAGGTAGCCGATTTAGATTCGCTTGTTTCAAGAGCGATACTTGCGACCACAGGTGTTTATACTTTTTAAAGGCAATTTAAGACTTTCATTTAATTAAAAAAGAGGTTGGGATTTATCCCAGCCTCTTTTAATTTTATTCTGTTACTTTTTCAATCCATCCTTCAGGTCCTTCTAAATCTCCAAATTGAATGGCAGTTAAGGTATTATATAATTTTTTTGTAAGTGGTCCTACTTCTGTTTCAGAATAAAAAACATGGAAGTCTTTTTTGGTTTGAATACCGCCGATCGGAGAAATAACGGCCGCCGTCCCACAAGCACCAGTTTCTTTGAATTCATCTAAGTTATCTAAATAAACATCTCGCTCCTCAACTTGTAACCCTAAGTAATGTTCAGCCAGGTAGAGCAAAGAGTACTTGGTAATACTTGGTAAAATGGAAGGAGAATCTGGTGTAACGAAAACATCATCGTTAGTAATACCAAAAAAGTTGGCGGCTCCGACTTCTTCGATTTTTGTATGTGTAGCAGGATCTAAATAGATACAATCACTAAACTCTCGCTCCTGTGCCTGTTTTCCAGGTAACAGACTCGATGCATAGTTTCCACCGACTTTAGCCGCACCCGTTCCGTAAGGAGCCGCCCGGTCATAATCTGAAACAATAAAGTTTGTTGGTGCAAGTCCACCTTTGAAATATGGTCCTACGGGAGTTACAAAAACAGAAAAAATATATTCGTCAGCAGGCTTTATTCCAATATTATCGCCAACTCCGATCATATAAGGACGAATATAAAGGGTACTACCAGATTCATAAGGAGGAACCCAATGTTCATTGGCTGCAACAACTTTTTTCACTGCATCTACAAATCTCTCGACAGGAAAAACGGGCATTAGTAAACGTTCGCAACTTCGTGCAAGTCGTTTGGCGTTTTCTTGAGGGCGAAACAATTGAATGGAACCATCTTTTGTTCGGTAAGCTTTCATTCCTTCAAAGCTTGCTTGCCCATAATGCAGAACTGGTGAGCCTTCGCTAATTGTCAAGTTGTTTTCAGTCGTTAACTGCCCCTCATCCCATGCTCCATCTTTCCAATAAGATATAAAACGATAATCTGTCTTGATGTATGTGAATCCTAAATTATCCCAATCTAAATCTTTTGTTGTGTTTTTTTCTTTTCGCATATTTATTTTCCTTTCGTTTAGTATTAATTGACTGCTAGAGCCATATCTCCTGCTTTAATTTTCTTTCTTGCATAAAGAAGTTTATTCACTGCTAAAGTAATAACTCCTGGTAGAATAGCATCACATAATATATATACTCCAAAACCGAGCCAACCACAAAGCTATTGTCGTGACAGGCGCTGCAATAGCAGAAGATATTGTAGGCCCGACTAAGAGAACAGGGTTTTTAATAATATTTGGTAACTGTACTTTAGAAGTACATAAAACAAGTCACCAACATCATTTTCTTTGGCAGAAATAACCGCAAAAGTGAAAATCGAGCAGTCGTCTCGATCAACATTGCCTCGTTAGAAATTGGGATGAGGGCCAAGGCGACGGCTAAAGCAGCAGAAGAGGCAGGCGACATCACTCTTTCTAATAAAATACCAGCTGTTCCTCCAACAATTAAAGCAGCGACGGGGGGCTGTCATCATATCAAGAGGGGTCTTTTCTATTACTTTCTTGCTGACAAAAGTTACAAGAGTACCTGTCAATAATGCGCCAATGGGTCGCCACCGACAATAGCTAAAGCTCCGTCAGCACCTGCTTGAATCGCTCCGCCACTGATCGCAGCAGCGACCATAGCACTGAAAATAGTCAATGTATTACTATTTAGCATTACTGCAATGCCTGCACCTAAAGCGGGTGCTAATAATACTTTGACCACCCTACCGATCGTTATTAACAATTGAATATGAACATTTCGCCTATTGTTTCTAAGAGAAAGACTACTCCAATCGTCAAAAAGATAGTCTTTGCGACGCCTGATGAAACCCTTAATATTTTTCTTTTGTACTTTCTGCCGACTTATTCATATTTTCCTCTCCTGTTTTATATTCTTATCCTAACTTTAGTTTCATCTCATTATTTTTAAATAAAAAAATGAGCCCTCGCAATAACGAGTGGCTCATCGGAAGAGAAGAGCCACTAACACAAAATTGGACTCTTCTTTTTGCTTGTTTGCAAAAAATAGAATCCTAAGGCTCAACTAAAATAATGATTAAAAGTGGAGACGAAAACGTCTGCTCATGGCTAGGAAAATTTAAGGCCCTCTTTTTTGTATAATTCATTTTCGTCTCCTCCTTCTACTTTGTTAGATAATGGAATCATTATAAAGACCACATGAGAGGAAGTCAACCTTATTATCATTTTGTTTTAATTAAAGGCTTTTAACTAATAGCATATCGATATTTATAAGAAGTGTATAAATATGAGAATTAAATTAAAATAATGTATTGACTTACTCATTTTGTGATGTTATTCTTCCATCAATTACTTAATATAAAGGATGTAAATCATGAAAAAGTCATTCAGCCAAGCAATTATTATTATTAAGAAGAGGATTTAGACACTGTAACTAATTTTTACAGTCGTTTAAGTCCTTTTCTTGCTTGCATAGCTGGGTGGGACTTAAAGCACCCATCAATTGAATGGGTGCTTTTTGTTTATGTTGACTATTTAACTTGTGTCTCCTGCAGTGAATTTACTAGAAAGCGTGAATATTCGCATATTACCCAATAATTTTTAAGCTTCTTGTGATACTGCGAGAGACGAGCAGAAAAAAATTAAAAAAGAATAAAAAGTTTGATTTGTAAATCTTTCAATTTGAGAATGGATTTAAATGGACAAACCTTTTTACTCATATTTTATTAGAAAGGGGGAGATTTAGATGGAAAGCGAAATTAAAATTATAAACTGTGAGATTCAACGCTATCAATACAAAGTATTATCGGAGGAGTTTATATGAAGTTTTTCAATGTTTTTAATAATTTTTTTAATAAATATTTAGTAGTCATCGTACTTGTTGTTGCTGCACTCTCTCTTTTCTGGCCTCAATCTTTCTTATGGGCCAGTTCGTATACGACTCTATTTTTATAAATTATCATGTTTACTATGGGGCTGACGATGAAACCTATTGATTTTACTGCTGTATTTAAAAAACCATGGTTAGTATTACTGATTACTTTTTTACAATTTACTATTATGCCTTTGTCTGCTTTTTTATTAGCTAAATTATTTCAATTACCGAATGAACAAGCACTAGGATTGATTTTAGTAGGGAGTGTACCAGGTGGAACTTCTTCTAATGTTATTACTTATTTAGCAAACGGAGATGTCCCTTTGTCGGTCACAGCGACTTCTGTTTCGACTTTGCTCGCACCTTTATTTACTCCTTTGTTATTATCTTTTTATGGCGGAGCGTATTTAGAAATGAGCTTTATTAGTATGTTTTCATCTATCATCCAAGTGGTATTAATACCAATAGTAGCAGGGCTAGTTCTAAGTTATTTCTTTGAGGCACATATAGCTAAAGTTGAAGTAGCCTTGCCTTCTTTATCTGCTGTAGCTGTACTATTAGTATTAGGTGGCACAGTGTCTATAAACTCAGAAACTTTGCTAGGGACAGGAATGATTATGTTCTTGATTGTTTGGTTACATAATTTATCAGGGTATGCTGCCGGCTTTTTAGCCTGTAAATTATTTAAAGTAAATTGTGCAGCTACAAGAGCGACAGGTATCGAAGTTGGTTTACAGAATACAGGTTTAGCGGGTAGTTTAGGTTTGAGTCATTTTAGTCTAGCTACTGCTTTGGCAGGAGCAGCAGGTACTATTGTCCATACTTTATTTGGAACTCTTTTTGCATCGTTTCTCAATTTTAAAGAGCAAGCCGAAAAAAAGGAACAACAAAATACAGTCTTAACTGAAGTTGAAGTTACTGAATATTAATAAAAAGAAAGAAGGAATATTTATGCGTTTAAGTCAAGTAGTTCGTCCAGGACCAGGTCAATTTTTGAGTGAGCCGGGTGCTTTGAAATATCTAGATGAAAAATTGGAATCATTTAATTATCCAGTTCTTATTACAGGTGAGTTATCGTTTGCTGCTTTTCAAAAGCACTATCCAGGAACTTTAGAATTACCTGTTTTTTATTATGATGGGACAGCTTCACATGAAGACATGGAAAGACTTGCCGAGCAAGTTAAAGGAACAGATTGTATAATTGGTGTAGGTGGTGGACGTGTATTAGATACGGCAAAAGGCACCGCTGACTTACTAAATGTAGAACATATTACTATTCCTACGGTGCTTGGAACTTGTGCAGCTTATACTCCGGTATCAGCAGTGTATCATCCAGATCGTACTTTTAACAAAGTTGATTATTACGAAAAAGCACCATTGTTGTGTCTTATGGACTTAGATTTACTGATAGAATCACCGAAGAAATATTTTATGAGAGGAATTGGAGATACCTTAGCTAAATGGTACGAAGCAGAAGGAATTACACGCCATTTACAAGGGGAGCTTCCTGCAATGGTCCAAGTTGGCTTGAATACTGCTAAAGTGACACAACAATTGCTCTTAGCAGATAGCAAGGAAGCTTTAGCTAGTATGGATCAGGGGGAAGTGACGGATGCGTTTGAAAAAGTTGCCGAAGCCGTTGTTGCAATTGCAGGTACTGTAGGAGGTTTCGCTGGAGAATATGGGCGCATGGCAGGAGCTCATGCCATCCATAACGGGATGTCGCTAGTATCTGAAACACATTCTTATGAACACGGTCTTAAAGTTGCTTATGGCGTATTAGTTCAATTATGGGCAACAGGAGATAGAGAAGAAGTGCAACGTTTACTTCCTTTTTATAAGGAAAATCATTTCCCCCATCGCTTACCTGATTTCGGTATCGTGGATAATATTGAAGAAAAAACACAAAAAATTGCTGATTTTGCTGCCTCCGACGATGAAACATTTAGCCTTGTGGTTCCTAATGTATCTTCTGACACCGTTTATCGTTCTATGAAAGCTTTAGAGGATTTATCTTAGAGATGTATAAGTAGCATGTATGTAAATGTAGAATAATGCTACATTTATTGATTCTATTAGGTTTATTGCTACTGCAGATAAAGAAGCATCTGTCTTCCACAATCAAGGACAGCAGATGCTTTTTTAAATTTGAAGTTGTCAGTATTGAATGATTAAACTCTGAACACTTGTTCTAGGTTTAGTATTTCCCCAAGTGATAAACTAACGCAAGGAAAAGGTTAGTGATAATAGCTGTAACTAGTAAACCAATCAGCTTATTTATAAATAGTTGCTATTCTTGGTATATTTATTACTAAAATAAAGTCTAGTAATAACCCTACACCGTAAGCCATAACTGGATTATATAAATAACTTGTGCCTAAAGCGATTAATAAAATTATCATGGCCAAAAAGGCAATTGTCCATCTGGTTTTTTGTCCTGTTTCATTCGGATATTTATTTCTAATTAATTTATAGCCATATTGTAGTACCCATATCCCAATTAAAAATACGAATAGTCGAAAAAAACTATGAAAATAATCAGCTATTCCAGGAATTGCGTAAAACATAATGCCAGCTATCCCGATAAAAATTGCAATTTTATATTTTTCTATTTTCAATTAGTACCTCCACTCAAATTAGTTATTTTTAAAAAGTTCTTACTTATAAGATTTATTTCAAGGTCTCAAAAGCAAGCTGTATAAATAAATTTTCATGAATAAGAAGCTTACTTTGGGATTTGCTATTTATTTTCTCCTAACCAGGTAGCCATTAAACTAGCGATACTTATAATTGTAGCTGTATAAAAACCTGATTTTATTATTCTTCCATCAAGCAAATACTGGGTAGTTATACCTATTGAACTTGCTGTTATAAGAATAATGATTGTCGTTAAATAAGGAAGGTTTTTATTAAATTTTTTTTATTTTATTTATCAATGTGTCAAACATTGTAAAGCTTCTCATCCTTTAAAATTTATGTTGAGGTCATTTTATACTGCTCGATATAAACATAGAAGCATCCTGTTTCGCGAAAATACGTTTTCCATGATAAAATGTCTTCATTTCAGTGCTCTTAAAGCCAATATTCAACAATGTCTGTTTCAGTTCTTTATGAGAAAAACCGCTATGAATTTTTGGATGATTAACTTTATCATTTTTATCAAAATCAACAATAATCAGTTCTCCATCTTCATTTAAAATATTGAACAACTCTTCTAAAAGTTGCTTAGTATTTGGCACATGAAGAAGCACTAATGACATGAAAACAATATCGGTCTTGATTTCAGGTGTCTCTTCAGTAAAATCGGCCTGAAGTACTTTAGCATTGTTAACTTCTCCATAAATAATTTTATTTTCTGCAATTTCTAGCATTTGTTTAGAAGAATCGACTAGTAAAATTGAATTTACTACGTCGGTTAATTGTAAACTCACTAAGCCAGTACCACTACCATAATCAATTAAGGCTTTATTTTTGCTATCCTGTAATTCCTTCCTTACTTCTTTTGCGATCACATTCGCCATTTCAATTCTCTCTGCAGAATCATATCGTTTCGCCATTTCATCAAAAATATCCTTTTTCATATTTCACTCCTTGTATTTAGTAAAATTATTGTAACATACTCAGTTAGTGC
>X23_Garden_Dormouse__coassemble_86_pt1 | contig 9701 bp, 8 predicted proteins | sample X23_Garden_Dormouse__metabat2_high_PE_001 | metagenome-assembled genome bin X23_Garden_Dormouse | reverse complement strand
GTTTAGCCAGAGAATTTATTGATGCAGTCCTTGAAATTCAACCTGAGCGGATGGTTTACGTTAGTTGTAATCCAAGTACCTTGGCTCGCGGTCTGAAATTATTAGCAGCAGGTGGCTATAAAATAGAGCAAGTCCAGCCAGTTGATATGTTCCCGCAAACTTACCATATCGAGACGGTAACACTACTTACAAAAAAACTCTATTAGGAAAATTATAATTATAGCTATATTATTTTAAACTTTTTCAAATACATTTAAACCGAGATTATAAGAGCACACTGTATGAAAGCTTGCTTTTATAATCTTTTTTGTATATAGAAAAATACTCTCTATAACAACAGATGTCGTTAAAAAAAGTGACTATCTTGACATTTTAATAGTGAAAGAATGACTATCGATTATCATAGAGTCTAATTTTTATAACTTAGAAATTGAAAGCATATGATACAATTATAATGAAATATTTGATAATTTATTTAAAAAGTAGCTAAAGAGGTGCGTGTATGAAAAAAGATGAAAAAATAATGAATGACTTATGGAATTTATTTAACAAAAAAATATGGCTTGAAAAAGAAGAGTTGAAAGAGCAATTGAAAGGTTATACCCCTTCTGAAGTACATACTATTGAATATATTGAGAATGCTGAAGATCCAAATGTGACTAAATTAGCAGATTATTTTTATGTAACTAGAAGTGCTATGAGTAAGATAACTACAAAACTTATCAATAAGAAATTAATCGAAAGATATCAAAAGGCAGAAAATAAAAAAGAAATATATTTTCAACTTACTGAAAAAGGTAAGTCGATTTATAATATGCATGAAAATCTTCATCAGAAATTTCAACAAAGAGATAAAAAAATTTTTGATAATATGTCTGATGAACAATTTAAAAACATAATAATGTTTACCGAAGAATATAATAAACATTTAGAAAATGAAATACAAAATCTAGGAGTAGACGCGAAGTCGGGTAATCTCGATAACTTTTAATGTTGTTGTCATGGTGACTTATCAAAGAAGAATCTAAATAATATACTTCTCCTTTTTGTTTACAAGGAAACAAAAATGCTATATACTATTGTTTCTAAGGAAACAAAAAGGAGAATTGTTATGAAATCAAAAAGTATATATTCAAAAGACTTTATATTAATAGCCATTGGACAGCTTATTTCGATATTCGGAAATCAAATAGTCCGTTATGCCTTACCGCTCTACATATTAAATGAAACAGGTTCATCAACATTATTTGGTACTGTTTTAGCATTATCGTTTGTTCCTATGCTATTATTACTTCCAATTGGTGGAATAATTGTCGATCGTGTAAATAAGAAAAACGTTATGGTAGTTCTAGACTTTTTAACTTCAGTGTTAATTTTATTTTTTATATTGCTGCAAGGAAAGTATGACGTTACAGTACTTGTTAGCAGTACAATGATGATTTTATTTGGTATACAAGGAGTGTATGGACCAGCTGTAAAAGCTAGTATTCCATTAATTGTAAATCAAGATCATATTCTGAAAGCTAATTCTATTATTGATTTAGTTGATTCATCAGCAAGTATGTTGGGGCCTGTTGTAGGTGGATTATTATTCTCAACCATTGGCTTAAAACCTATTTTATATATAAGTATAATTGCGTTTCTGTTATCGGCAATAATGGAATTTTTTATTTATATACCTCTTAATAAAATCGAAGCAAATGGTAATATAATTCAAACAGGATTTAATGATTTAAAAGAAAGTTTTATCTTTATATTTAGAGAAGAGACAATGTTATGGAAATTATCAATGATTTATGCATTTAATAACATTTTATTGAATGCATTAATTTTAGTTGGATTACCAGTATTAATTACTCAATATTTAGGCTTCAATATAAATGTAGCTAACAGATTATATGGATATTCGCAAGGAGTATTAGCTTTTGGAGCTATAATGGGCGGGGTATTAATGGGGTCCCTATCTCACAAGATAAAACCTACATTTATTCCAGTTTTTTTAACAGGGAGTGGTCTATCAGCTATCTTAATTGGCTTTGCGTTACAATATTTAAAAAATGCAATACCCATTTACATTATTATCTTAATTGGTTCTGGTTTATTAATGATTTTAAGTACATTATTTCAAATACAAATAATGAGTTATCTACAGGTACTAACACCAAAAAGATTAATAGGGAAAGTTATATCTGGTGTGATGTACATCTCGATGGGGACTATTCCAATAGGACAATTTATCTATGGAGTCATTTTTGACAAAATAGAAAACAATATATATATACCGTTTTATGTAGCGGGGTTGTTGATAATTGGAATTAGTATTACAACAAAAAGTGTTTTTAATAAATTAGAGAAAATCTAAAGAAATAAATGGCTATTTAGTTATAACTCAAAAAGATAGGCATGTAATTTAGAAAATTTAAGGAGGTGTATAAGTGAATTTGTTTTTGTCGGTTAGTATTTTTTTAATGCTTTCAGGTTGTACTGGAACAGAAAGTACTTCTCCTGCGAAAGAAACGGGTCAAAATAAAAGCGAAGAAGCTCAAGAAATAAATTATGACAAGGTGCAAGAGGAACCAGAAGAACTGGGGCAAGAACCATTGAACTACGAAACCGAAAAAGAAAGAATTATCGAACAATATGAAGGAATTACTCCGACTAGTTGGGGTGAAAATGTCGAAGGGGTTATCACTGAAATTGATACTAATGAAAAAATAATTGCTTTAACCTTTGATGCCTGTGATGGTACGCCTGATTCTTTTGATGAAGAACTCATTAATTTCTTGATCGAAGAAGATATTCCAGCAACAATATTTATCGCAGGACAGTGGATTGAAGCATATGAAGAAGAGTTTATGGAATTATCAGATAATCCACTTTTTGAAATGGCTAATCACGGTTATGATCATAAACCTTTATCCGTAAATGGAGAATTAGCTTATGGAATCCGAGGTACTCAAAATGTACAAGAGACTTTTGAAGAAATATTCAAAAATCAAGTATTGATTCAAGAAATGACTGGAGAAACTCCGAAATATTTCAGGTCGGGTACGGCATTTTATGATGAAGTATCAGTAGAGATTGCATCTGAATTAGGTTTGAAAATAGTGAATTATAATGCATTAGGTGATGCTGGTGGAACCTTTAATAAAAGTAAAATTGTTGAAAGTTTAGAAGTGGCAGAACCTGGATCGATTTATATTTTTCATATGAACCAACCCCAGGGAGAGATAGCTCGTGGAGTAAAAGAAGGCGTCCTGCAGTTAAAAGATCAAGGCTATGAGTTTATGCAATTACAAGAAGTAGATGAACTTTTAAAATAATTAAAATAACCAGGCCGTGGAATCTCACCAATACCTGGTTATTTTTGGTTCTGTATAGATTAAATGACTATCTTTTCTTAATAGAAGAGTCTACCTTAGAACCAATTCATTGGTTCTGGTTTTAAATTATGCATAATATGTTTTGTTTCAGTGTATTCATCTAGTCCTGTTTTACCAAGTTCACGACCGATTCCTGATTGTTTATAACCACCCCATGGAGCATGTGGAAAATATGAATTAAAGTCGTTAATCCAAACCGTTCCCATGCGTAGTTTTCTAACGATGCGTTCCGCTTTTGCAATGTCGCTGGTCCAGACACCACCAGAGAGTCCAAACTTGGAATCATTCGCTAAATTAATCGCTTCTTCTTCAGTATTAAATTTTTCTACAGTAATTACGGGACCGAATGCTTCATCTTGCACGACATCCATGTCGGTTGTACAATTTATGAAAATAGTCGGTAAATAGAAGAATCCGTTTTGTAATTTTGAATCTTCTGGCTGTTCTCCACCAACTACAACAGTTGCCCCTTCTTTAATACCATTTTTTACATAATTACTAACTTTCTCTAAATACTCCGCAGATATAAGTGGTCCCATTTGGGTAGATGCATCAAAACCATTACCTAGTTTAATCTTTTTCACTCGTGCAACAAGGGCAGCAACGAACTCATCATGAAGGCTTTCTTCTACCAAGATTCTCGTACCAGCAGAGCAAATTTGGCCAGCATGGAAAAACACACTATTCAATGCTTGATCAACTGCAACTTCAAAATCTGCATCAGCAAAAATAATGTTTGGATTTTTTCCACCTAGTTCTAATGCAATTTTTTTAACATTCACGCTTGCTGCTTGCATAATTGTTTTACCTGTTTCAACACCGCCTGTAAAGGAAATTAAATCAACATCTAGATTATCAGAAAGTTCTGCTCCTGCTGTGTTCCCTGGACCTAACACAAGGTTAGCAACACCAGCTGGAACTCCAGCTTCTTCGATCAATTCGAATACCTTAATAGCAGTAAGAGGAGTAATTTCACTAGGTTTCATAACCAATGTATTTCCTGCTACAAGCGCTGGAGCTAATTTCCAAGATGCTTGTAATAAGGGATAGTTCCATGGAGTAATTAATCCACAAACACCAATAGGTTCTTTGACTACTTTACTAGTTGTATTTGGAATAGGGGAATCAATAATTTCTCCACCGTCTTTATCGGCTATTTCTGCGTAGTAACGAAACACGGCTGCAATATCATCCATATCCCAGCGACTTTCTTCAAGTGTTTTTCCTGTATCAAGTGATTCTAGTTCAGCTAGTTCTTCTCTATCTCGTTCGATAAGATCAGCAATTGCACGAACAACTCGTCCCCGTTCAGTTGCAGATACATTTGACCATATACCATTATTAAAAGCAGTTCTGGCCGCTTTGATAGCTGTTTTTGTATCTATTTCATTGCTTTCTGTAACTTCGGCAATCGTTTCTTGGTTATATGGATTAATAATTGTTCGAATTTTATTTGATTCTGAAAGTACCCATTTCCCATCTATGAATTGTTTTTTAACCGTTTCCATTTTTGCTCCTTTAAAAATTCATTTTTGTTCATTAAACCTAACATGTAGGCATTTGTTTGTCAAAACATGAAAGTCTCACTATATAAAATTTCGTCTCTTAAATTTCCAATAGATCAGGTGAAAGGATGAAAAATTAGTCGGGGTAATCATTAATATATGATAACATTAGTAAGGATTATTTATATAGTACAATCAATGTTAACCACTCGTATTTATAAAAATGAGGGCTATATCAAAATTTAAGTGTCAGATTATACGGCTACTTGCAAGAAATATTAACCTTCGGGGCTATTAATGACGGCTCTATCTCATAAGATAAAACCTATACTTATTTTATTTTTTTAACAGAAAATAGAAATTGAAATAACTAGAAAAGATTTATATCAACAATATTATAGATAAACAAGAAATCATTGATTATTGGTTTTCTAGAGTTGATGAGACCGAATTGAGTATTGAGGCTACAGAAGTTCATAAAAGATGTCATTTGGAAAATCCAAATGTTGTAGACCCTGAAGTGATGTGATTGGGGTCATGCTTATGGAACTAAGCTTTATGCTATATCTTGAGTAATACAAGGCATCGAAGAATACGAATTTATTTATAGAAAGTCGTTAAACGAGGAAATTACAACAAGAAATATACAAGGTGATGTAGGTACTTTATTGAAATTATTAAAGTGGAAATTAAAAACGCATCTTATTATTTTAGAGCTCCATATTTTAATACAGCATCAATTCCCGGATTAATTAGAATGGTTTAAAAAATATAAATGATATCCGAGGTTTTTTTATCAAGCTACTGTGTAAAAAATATCAGTGGTTAAGTAAAGCACTTAATCAAATATTGTAGGAAAATGAGACTTCAAAAAAGCTAATAAAACCAAAAAATTAATAACGATAAACTATCCTTGCTTGAAGCATAGAATTAAAGGATGACAAACGGGGGATTATAAAGGAGATGTTTATAAATGGCTTTAGGAATTTTAAAGATAGTATTTATAGTACTAATAATATTAGTAGTTGTAGGACAATTTTTACTCTACAGGAGCCATGGGAAACGTGGGGCAATAATAGGAAACACAGTACTTGGAGTTATTGTATCTTATATGACTTTTACTTCACTTCCCAGTAATTATACCGTTCAGAGAGGGCTAGCACTAGTTTGGGGAATTATTGCGTTAATAGCCATCATGTTGGACCTAAGGAGTAAAGGTACATTTTTAGTAAGTAAAATAATGCTTACCATTTCAGTAGTAGGTGGAATTGTCCAATTATTAATTTAAAATACTCTATTCTTATTTTTATAAGTTATGGCGATAATTAAAAAAATCTAAACATATTAAACCAATTCTTTGATCATTAGAAAATTTGGTAAGGTAATTCCTTTACGTTCTATGTTTTGAGAACTTATTATTTGATAACCATGATTTTCAAAAAAGGGTTTAGCTGTTATACTAGCTTCGGTATAAATTTTAGGAAGTTTATTTTCTCTAGCTATGGTTTCGAGTTTATTTACTAAGTTTGTTGCAATATTTTGCTCTTGAAAATCTTTATGTACATAAAGTCTATTCAAGTATCCCTCATAAGTTAAGTCACTAAAACCAACAATTTTATTATTTATTTCAATGACATAAGAGATATTGTTACGTAATGATTTATTCCAATTTTTTGAAAATGTTTTTAGTTCGTTTTGTGGAGCCCAAGCATTAAGTTGTTCTATTGAATAATCTACTGCGTTCACTGAATGCACTGTTTCGTAAAATAACAGGACTACTTGATGAATATCAGACTCTTGAAATTTTCTAATAAGCATAGGTTTTAATATCTCCAGTTCAACAATATATGCTAGGTGTTGATTCATCTAAATGTATTCTATCTGAGAAATCCAATAGTTATCAATAAAAATAAAACCCTTTAAAAATGAACGACTATAGACAGAAGACAAAAAATTTTATGAAAAACAAAGAAATCTGGGTAAAAAAGTGTAACTCTACTTAAATTGGTTAGATTAGAATAGTAGTATCACTTTTTGTTGAAAGAAAAAAATACTTATATTTTATTTAATTATTAATAGGACTTAACGATTATAGAGGTGTATTATGGAAGAATATAAAGAAATCGATATGGAAACATTTGAGAGAGCTGATTATTTTCAGTACTTTACAAGTGTTGGAAATGTTATTGAGTTTACCCCCTAAATATATTTAATGTGTCTAATATTCTATGGCTGCATTTTGAACATTTTTCATCAAATTTCAAGGCACAAGAAAATCAAATCGTTAAAATGATTACTATTGAAAAACACGAAAAAATAAATGATGTATTTAAAATACCTATTACTTTTCAAGTTTCTCACGCTATTGCAGATGGTTATTATGTTGCTATGTTCTTTTCTAGATTGCAAGAGAGATTAGATTTTTACTGATTTTTTTGTTCTATTTTAAAACACTATTAAATATGCGATAATATAAGTCGTTGTTATTTTTATAAATTTAGGGACGGCAGAAAAAAAGGAGAGTGTATCGTGCAGTTAGAGTCAGCTTTACAACAATATTTTGGATATTCAACTTTTCGTCCTGGTCAGAAAGAAATCATTAATACGATTTTGTCAGGACAAGATGCATTAGGAGTTTTACCAACAGGTGGAGGGAAGTCAATTTGTTACCAATTATCTGCCTTACTACTGCCAGGATTGACTGTTGTAATCTCACCATTAATCTCTTTAATGAAAGACCAAGTAGATACACTCACACAATTGGGGATTCCTGCCGCTTATTTAAATTCAACGATTTCTAATCATGAATTTCAAGAAATTATGAAACAATTAAGAGAAGGTAGTTTGAAATTATTATATGTGGCGCCCGAACGACTAGATAACACAAGCTTTACTTCTTTCATCAGGCAACAAGAGATTTCTTTAGTTGCGATTGATGAAGCACACTGTGTCTCTCAATGGGGGTTTGATTTTCGCCCAAGTTATCGAAACATTAATCAATTTATTAATCAATTACCACAACGGCCAGTAGTTGCTAGTTTTACGGCCACTGCCACAAGTTTAGTTCAAAAAGATATTGTTAAACAGTTAGACCTAAATCATCCTGAGATTTTTATTAATTCATTTGACCGGCCGAATATCAAATTTACGGTGTTAGAACCAAGTGATCGTAAATCTACCTTATACCAACTAATTAACCACGAAGAATCCATTATCATCTATGCTAGCACTCGTAAACAAGTGGACAAATTGCATGAGGATTTACGGAAAAAAGGTTATGCAGCCAGTAAATACCATGCAGGTATAGAACAAGAAGAAAGAAAAAAAGCGCAAAATGATTTTATTAATGATCAAACCAACATTGTCATTGCGACCAATGCATTTGGCATGGGCATTGATAAGACGGATGTTCGGAAAGTTATTCATTATAATTTGCCGAAAGATTTAGAGAGTTATTATCAAGAAGCCGGACGTGCGGGACGTGACTCTTTAGAAGCTGAAGCGATTCTTCTGTATCATTCACAAGATATTATGACCAATAAATATTTAATTGCGCAAAGCTCTGACCAACTTGCTCAAGAACGTCTAGAAACAATGATTCAATATGCAAACTTTACGGGATGTTTAAGAAATTATATATTAGAATATTTTGGAGAAAATACAACTGAAGCTTGCGGAAATTGTTCGAGTTGCCTCGGTGAGGTCAACATTGTTGACGTGACCAAGGAAGCTCAGATGATCCTCTCTTGTATGGTACGAATGAAACTTAATTTTGGAATGACAATGATTGTGGATGTTCTTCGTGGAAGTCAAAATCAGCGAATACTTGAAAATAAATTTGATAATATCAGTACTCATGGCATTATGAAAAACTATTCTATTCAACAAATTAGAGATATTATTTCAGCATTAGTAGCTCATCGCTATATTGGTGTAACTGAATATCGTGGTCTGTATATCACTCCACCAGCCAAAAGTCTTATATTTGGCGAAGCGTCTTTAGCGATTAAAGAACGCTCTTATAAAAATATATCCTCAGCACAACCTCGTCATGTGTCACAGAATGTAGATCATGATTTGTATGAAGCGTTAAGAGAAGTTCGTTTAGAACTTGCACAAGCAGAAGGAGTTCCTGCGTATATTATCTTTTCCAATAAATCATTAGAAGATATGGCAAGTAGATTACCTAAAAACGAGGAAGAATTTCTCACTGTAGAAGGAGTCGGATCGGTCAAGGCAGATAAATACGCCGGACAATTCTTACCTGTAATCCGTGAACACTTATCATCAAATAAGCGGAAACAGGAAATTTTTAATTTAGAGGAGCAAGATAACCACTCCGCTTCTAGTATGCCTGAGTATTCAAGTCATCTTGAGAGCGTAGAATATGCAGACCAAGGGCTTACTCCTTATGAAATAGCGATCGAAAGAGGAGTAACAGAGTCGACAATTCTCAGACATTTAACGCAAGCAGCAGAAGAAGGAGATTTAGAAGATTTCGACGCAGATGTTCCTTACTCACGAAAAAAATCGATTAAAGAAGCTTTTCAAAAAATAGGGACGAACCCCTTGAAATCAGTTAAAGAGTTCTTAGCTGAAGAAATTACTTATGATGAGATTCAATATGTATTGATTGAGTACTTGGTAAAAGACAAATAGAAAACAAAAAAGTACGCGCTAATTGCACGTACTTTTCCAATATTTCTTTTATAAATCTCAGAATTACTTGGTATATTCTTCTATATAGTCTTCTATTAAGTAGCCGTAATTATAAATAGTGAAAAAATTTATAATTTGATACTCTCTCGTCGGG
>X23_Garden_Dormouse__coassemble_82_pt1 | contig 9922 bp, 5 predicted proteins | sample X23_Garden_Dormouse__metabat2_high_PE_001 | metagenome-assembled genome bin X23_Garden_Dormouse | reverse complement strand
TTGATTTTACTGGACCAAACTGAGAACTATATCGAAGCAGTTCGTTTGTTTGAAGACGAGGCGCACGAAGAAGCTCTCGAAAAAGCAGAGGCGGTGCAGTCAGTGGAAGATGGTTCAGCCTATCTAACCCAGCAAGCCAATCAATTACATACTGAAATTCAAGCCGTAATAGCTGAAGCAAGCGAAGCGGAGGAGCAAGCAAAAACTGAGCAAGAAAGGTTTGAGGAATTTAAAGGTGTTTTTGCGTTATTTTCAGGGACGCCTTATGAATCTTCAATTGATTTTGTTTTTTTAATGAATGAGAATACCATCATTGATGGTTTTAGACAAGCTGACTATGTGATGAATGAAATTACGGATAGATATTTTAATGGCGATACGTTGATAATGGACATGCATACACCTGAACAAGCAGGTTATAGTGAATCAACTTATCAACTGGTTATGGATCTGGCTTATGATCAAAATGTTTATAAATATATAGAATTTGAACCAGAAGAAAAACTTTATCAAATTACCGTAGATGATTTAATTGAAAGTGGGTTCTCTCTTCCAGAAGTTTCCGAACAATTTGTTCAGGAGCTAAAAGCATACGATAAAAAGGTGCCAAGAGCTGTTTCCCATTCAAATACAGATCTTTTAGCGGAATATTCTGCAAAAGAAATTGAATATGCGCGAGTCTGGTTGAATACTCTTGGCAATCCAGAAGTGTCTGAATTAAATGTTCATTATGAAAGTGCTGGAACACCGATTAATCATTATGATGAAGATAGCGAGGTTTATCCTGAAGATGTGACGATGATAACGGGTTATTATACAGCGGATGGCATGATTGTATATAGTGGAAATGGGGATGGCACAATTAACATTTATAGTGTTCCATCTCACTGGCATGCGCCGCCTGAAGAATGGCCAGAAATTTATGAAGATATCTTAGATACTTCTACCATATATCTAGATCCGATGAATGACGAAGAAGTGGTTCGATTGATAGAGAAGATGGAGATTAGTGAATAAGAGAGTGCTAAGTTGTAAAGTATAAGATAAAAGGTTTTAGATCATAATTACTATAAAGAATAAGAAAAAAGACAAAAAGAACTAGAGTTGAATATGGGAAGCGGCAAGAGTCCAAAATAAGTATACAATGAAAGATAAGGCTCAAAAGACCTGTAGGACTTAATTTTTAAAAAGCTTAAACGATTTTTACCAAAGTTTGAATATTTCTTCTCAGAATGTTGAGATTAAAAATGTATTGTTATATTAAATAAAAAACTATATATAAGTTATTAGAAGGAGATAATATAGTGGCAAAAAGTTGGCGTAATAATTTTAATAAACTAGGAAAACTTGGACGAGGTGGTAACGCTCAAGTATACCAAGTAGAAGAAAAAAATACATTGAATAAATTTGCACTAAAGGAATTATATAATAAGTCATCAGAAAAAAAGGTTAGATTCAATATAGAAGTTGAAATTGCTAGAAAGTATGCGTCTTCTATTCCTGGAATTATTCCTATTATTGATTCATGTAAAGAAGAATATTGGTACACTATGCCTATAGCTATTAATATACAAGAACATATACATGGGCATACAATTGAAGATATAGTAAAAGGAGTTATTCAACTTTCAGAAACATTAATTAAATTGCATGAAAATGAAATCTCTCATAGAGATATAAAGCCTTCAAATATCTATTTTTATGAAAATAGATATTCCTTTGGTGATTTTGGTTTAGTAGATTTTCCCGATAATTCCAATGGTTTTACTCGTTCAGATAGAGCGTTAGGGGCTATGTTCACTATTGCACCTGAAATGAAAAGAGATCCTAAAAACTCGGACGGAAAGAAAGCAGATGTTTTTTCACTTGCAAAGACTTTATGGATGCTTTTATCTGAGAAGGATCGGGGATTTGATGGGGAATATAATTTTTTAGATTCGAGTCATGGATTGCAGTATATCGAAGAGTATCAAGAAACTCATCTTGTTGGGATACATGAACTATTAAAGGATGCTACAAATAATACTCCTGAATTGCGGCCAACTATAAAGGAATTTAATAAAAAACTAAATCATTGGCTTGAAATTTTTTATGATGAATACAAATCACAAGCAAGTGAATGGGACTTTTTAAATAAAAAAATATTTGGGTCAATACCTCCTGAATCTTCAGTATGGAGAGCTCCAAATGAAATAGAAGATATATTGAATATTATAGGAGCAACTCCTGCATATAATCATATGCTTTTTTCTGATGGTGGGGGACTGGATTTTAGTTATGCAGAACTGGCAAATGAAGAAGAATGTATTAATGTCTACGACACATTTGGAAATTGTTATATTGTTAAACCAAGTGGGTTATATTATGAGGGCTTTAATGAGAAAAGTAGATGGAATTATTTTTTACTAACTCTTAGTAATTTAGAACCAGTGTTTGAAGTAGATGAATCAACTGATTACGAATTTTTACTTGAAGACAAACCGGCAAATTATGTATCGGCAATGTATTCTCAATATGGCGTCTATGATTATGATACAGGAGAACCATTACCAGAGGGATATCGAATAGTATATCGTTATATAAAAGGAAAAATTTTAATTGTTATGAAAAACGGTCCCTATAATAGGATTAGTGGTACATATGATGGTAGACATGGGTTAACTAGTAATTTAGGTTTTAGAAGATATATAGAAAGATTAATAAAATGGTATTCTTATATTTATACAAGTATAGAACAAGATGGACAGTTAACTACTTACAGTAAACCTGAAATTGAGCGGAGGATTTTAAATTTAGATAAATTTAACGAGAATCCATTCGAATTTGATAAAAAAAGTTCATATAATCTAGATGAGATAAGACAGAAAGAAATTGAGAAAGAGAAGAGTAGAGAATATATAAAAAATAATTATAATAATTTTTGCTTTAAGTCTATATTGAAGTCGGGGAGAATATTTTCATCAAAAGCTAAGTTTTACTTTGAATTTAAAGCACCAGATGATAGTTTTTCATTTGATTTTTTAGACAAACCCATAATGTGTGTCACTGATAGTGGTTATATCAAAAAAGTAAAGTCTCCACTAGATGCCAATTGTTACGGTGTAAGTGATAGGAATGAGGCTATAACTTTAAGAAGGAAATTTCAAGAGAGAATAAATGAATTACTTCAGAAGAAAGGATTCCTACCTTTAGGAAAAGATGAGAATTGTATTTCTATAAAACTTGTAAAATATGGTAAACCTACTTATTTATTTACTAAAGATGATATAAAAAATCAAATGCAAAAAGCTGATGATAGAATTGATACTCAACTTGTAATTAATGAAGAAGGATATGCCAGAGTAATTGAAGCGAAGGGCTCCGGATATTTATTTCCAGTAAGCCAAGAATTATGGAATGCCGGTAATGTGTACGTTGGCAAATATTCTAATTTAAATAGTTTAAATGATGATTATATTAGATCATTACAAGGTTGGCTAAGCTATTTAAAAAACGGTCGAAGTCAGTATATGGACTATATGCAACATGATAATAATGTAAAAAGACTACTGGATGAAATTAAAAAATATTATTAATATTGTATTTTTTGTAAATTGAGTATTCATTGAATTTTTGCTTTGTTTTCAGGAACTCCTTATGAATCGGCCATCGAATTTACTTTTATATTGAATGGAGATACCACGATGAAGGGCTTTAGACAAGCGGATTATGTGATGAGTGAAGTAACGGATCAATCTTCTGATGGACATACATACGCCCACGCAGCCGGGTTATGGTGAATCAACGCATCAACTGGCTATGAATCTTGGCTATGATAAAAAGGGTGATCAATATATTGTCTTTGAAACGGACGAAAAACTTTATCCGATCACCGTTGATGATTTACTCAAAAGTGGGTTTAACGTACCAAGTGTTTATGAACCATTTTTTGATGAATTAAGAGCCTACGATAATAAGGTGCCAAGAACCATTTCATGGTCAAATACGGAGGTGTTGGAAGACTATTCAGCTAAAGAAATTGAATACGCTCGTGTGTGGTTGAATACGATTGGTAATGTAGAGGTTGATGAATTAAATGTTCGATATGAGCCCGAGGGAACGCCTATTAATGCTTATGATGACGAGAGCGCCGTTTATCCAGAAGATGTGATGATAACGGGTCGCTACGGAGCAGATGGGATGATTGTTTACAGCGGGAATGGAGATGGAATAATTAATATTTACGATGTGCCTTCACATTGGCATGCACCACCTGAAGACTGGCCAGCGATTTATGAAGACATTTTAGATACTTCGACTATGTACTTAGAGCCAATGAATGACAGCGAAGTCGTGCAGCTGATTGAGAAGATGACGATTCAGGAGTGAGCGTTGAGGGTGAGAATATTTCTGTATGAAATTTTGAAACAAAAACATATAAGGTAGGAAAATGATGATCGATATGATGATGATTAATATAATGAGCGATTCGATACTAAAGGGAGACAAACAAACTGTAATAGATATATTAGACTATAGTTCCAATTTCGTACCTGATATTGAAATATTATATTTGGGAGAAGGTTCCAATGAATTTCAAGCTTTAAATTTATTGGAAAATGAAAAGAATAATTTATATTACATTAATAGTTTGAACAAGAAAGAAAATTTTCTATTCTTAAATAGAAGGATTGTTCACGATATTAAAAATCACAGAGACTCAGAATTAACTTTCAACCATAGTATCTTGTTAGAAAGCAATTTAATGGGAGATATTTTAGTTTTATTCAAACAAAGAAATCTAGTAGACCAAAAACAAATGAACACTTATCAGCTGTTATTAGCTCTGTTAAAGAAAAACCTCGATTTTTCTTCATTACCTTACATTTTAAAAACAAGTCAAATTTCAACTGGAAGTAAAATACCATTATATGAAAATTTAGCTGTTTATCTTATGCTAATGGAAATGACCAGCGAAGATTTAGAGAATTTTATACATCAACAAGAAGGAATTAACTGGAATAAATTTGATTGGAAAGACATAGATTATATATATCAAAAAATGAAAAAAACGGATTTATGGCTAGATCAATATGTGAAACTCAGAAAAATAATTGAAGCAATGTTATTAAAAACGGTAGAGTTAGATTTTGATAAGACGCTAAAAACAAAAGAAAAAATTAAGAGATTTATAGATTTTTGCGATAAAGAATTATGTGTTTTTCTGGAAATAGAAATGATAATTTGCTACCAGTTTTTAGCTAAAGAGAAAAATAAACAAGTCAATAAATTTTTTGAAAAAGTACAAATGAATAGTCTGAAAAATGAGAAAATCATACACGGGATGTCTTGGGATTTATTTCATTATCGAATGATGTTTTATTATATGCTTTATAGACCTAAAGTAGAAGATATAGATATACATTACTTTGTTAGTTATGATATAAGATTCTCTGAATTACTGAACGAAATCAATATCAAAGCTTTGATATTTTATAAAGAAAATGTTTTTCCAATATTTGATCCTCAAATGGATGAAGTTATTAAAGAAATTGATATACAGAAATATTTTAATGAAGATGATCGAGAGAGAAGAAAAAATATGGTGCAAACAGTAAATTTAGATAAAATTATAGAAGAACTAAAAATAAATATACAATTATAGCAACAAAGAGAAGCTATAGGTTTAAAATTCCGATATTTATCGTAAAAATATGCTTATAATAGCTGTTTTTTGACTATGACTATTCATACATATCTGTCTGAATATATTTAGTGTGTTATTGTTTTTAGCAACTGGATGAAAAACCGTGACGACATATTTTGTAAACATGATATGTTGGAGATTGTAAAAATATGGTTGTATGAAGATGAAACCAAGCGGCTTTTAAATCCTCCAACAAAAAACATTGACGTAAACCTTCTATGTTTGAGTATATAAAGCTTGAGTTAAAAAATATTGAAACCTATGAAGAAAAAGAAATCCATTCTATATTATTTCCACAATTAGGGTCAAGAAATAATGGGTGAGATTAGGAGGCTGAAGTAAAAACGCTTTGTGAAAAAAAATTAAGATTTTGCTCATTCTTGTATTTATAGTATGGATTTCGTTTTGTAGGCAATAAAAAATATCAATTGACGAAAACGTTTACGTATGATAACATTTTAAATAGTAGATTGATGAAGTCTCATAAAACAAATGGTTGTTATTTATTTTTACATAAAACGTAAACGTTTACGTAAAAGCGTCGAATTATAAATTAATGCTATTAAAATAATCAGCAGAGTTAATCTATTAGGTAGGTGCAATATTATAATTTTTAAGAATGGAACTACGGTCTCAATAAGTATCCACTCTCTAATATACTCATTAACGTAAACGTTTAACCTATTAAGGAATTTTACTGATTTTAATACATTACATTCGTTTAGATACTTGTTCTTTATGAAATGGATTAAGTAAATACATAATAAATAAAAATGTATCAAAATATTGAAAGGTGGAAATAATTCATGCAACAAAGTAAACAATGGTGGAAAGAAGCGGTGGTTTATCAAGTTTATCCCCGAAGTTTTTATGATTCAAATGGTGATGGCATTGGAGATATAAGAGGTGTCATCGAAAAATTAGATTACATAAAAGGACTAGGGATTGATGTTATTTGGTTAAGCCCGGTCTACGAATCACCGAATGATGACAATGGTTATGATATTAGTGATTATCAAGATATCTTAGAAGAATTTGGTACGATGGAAGATCTAGATGAATTACTAGAAGAAGCTCATAAACGAGATATGAAATTAATTATGGATTTAGTTATAAACCATACATCCGATGAACATGAATGGTTTATAGAATCTCGTTCTTCAAAAGATAACCCTTATAGAGATTACTACATATGGCATCCTGGAGATGAGGATGGCAAGAGACCGAACAATTGGGAATCTATTTTTGGAGGTTCCGTATGGGAGTGGGATGAAGAAACAAAAGAATACTATATGCATGTATTTTCTAAAAAGCAACCTGATTTGAATTGGGAAAACCCAAAAGTAAGAGAGTCGTTATATGATATGGTGAACTGGTGGTTGGATAAAGGAATCGATGGTTTTCGAGTGGATGCAATTACGCATATCAAAAAGAAACCTGGTTTTCCTGACTTACCAAATCCATTAAATAAAGATGTTGTACCTTCTTTTGAATATCATATGAACCAACCGGGAATTGATAAACATTTAACTGAATTAGCTAATAAAACATTTGACCAATATGATGTTATGACGGTTGGAGAGGCTAATGGTGTAGAAGCCGAAGAAGCAAAAAAATGGGTCGGAGAAGAGAACGGTTACTTTGATATGATTTTCCAGTTTGAGCATGTGAACCTTTGGGGAGATCATGATGCTTTCGATTTAGTAGCTTTCAAAAAGATTATGACCAGATGGCAAGAAGCGTTAGATGGAGTAGGCTGGAATGCCTTATATATCGAAAACCACGATTTAGTGCGAGCAGTTTCCTCACTGGGAGATGACGGAGATAAACGGAAAGCTTCAGGTAAAGCTTTAGGCATGATGTATTTCTTTATGCAGGGAACACCTTTTATTTACCAAGGCCAAGAGATTGGTATGACAAATATCCAGCTAGATTCTTTAGAAGATTATGATGATATCGAGTCAGTAAATAGAACGAAAATTATGATCGAAGAAGGAATCATCTTTGACGAAGCAATGGAATACATTTGGGATAATTCACGAGATAACGTGAGAACACCTATGCAATGGGATAGTTCTGAGCAAGCAGGATTTACTACTGGGAGTCCTTGGCTACAAGTGAATAATAATTACGTAGATATCAATGTGGAAGAAGCGCTTGCTGATCCAAACTCAATTTATCATTTTTATAAGAAAATGATTGAAATTAGACGAGAATCTGAGACTTTAATTTATGGGTCTTATGAGTTAATTGAAGCGGATCATCCTTCTGTTTATGCCTATCTTCGTCATGGAGAAGAAGAGCAATATTTAGTTGTAGTTAATTTGTTTAATGAACATGAAACAATGGACTTCTCAGCCTATGATTTTGAAGAATTGGTATTAACTAATTATATCGTAAGCAATGATCTAAAAACTGAATTTACATTGCGCCCCTACGAAGCTCGTTTATATAAATTATCTAAATAAATTAAAGGAATTTGATAATGAAAATATTAACAGTCAATGTGCACGGTTGGATAGAAGAAAATACTGAACAAAAAATAAATCAATTAGCGAAAACAATCATAAAAAAAGATTATGAAATTATTGCTCTGCAAGAAGTGAATCAACCTATGGAAAGAAAAGAAGTCGCTCATCCAAAGTTTATAAAATCAATAAATGAAAGTAATCCCATACCCCTTAAAGAACAAAATTATGCAGGGTTTTTAATTCAAGAATTAGAAAGACTGGGTAAAGAATATTATTGGTCTTGGAGCGCGAATCATATTGGATATGATAGGTTTGATGAAGGTTTATCTATATTATCTAAGTCACCACAAAAATCAGAAGCGATCACTGTTTCTGAGACAACAGATTATAATAGTATAGCGACTAGAAATGTTTTGAAAACTGAAATAAATATAAATGGAGAAGAATGGCACATTTTTAACGGCCATTTTTCTTGTTGGAAAGACTATAAGGATAATTTAGTTTTTAAAAATGAATGGGATAAAGTACGAGAACACTTTAAAGGAATTAACCATGAAAATGTTATTTTTATGGGGGATTTTAATAATGATGCCGACACAGCAGACGAAGGGTATGGTTATATATTAGAGACAACGCCATTTCTAAGTGATGCTTATACAATAGCTAAAAAAAGATATGGAAACGCAACAATTGTAGCAGGAATTGATGGTTGGAATGATACAGCCATCGCAAAAAGAATCGATTATATTTTTGTTAGCAAGCGTTTATCAGTATTAGAAAGTAACGTGATTTTCGACGGTAAGAATGAGTCGGTAATTAGTGATCACTTTGGTGTTGAAGTTATTTTAAAGAAATAAGAATTATAAAACATTAGAATATATTCAATTTTGGAAGGATTGAGAAAAATGATGAAGAAGATTCAACGGTTTGGAGGTGCGATGATCACTCCTGTACTCTTATTTGCTTTTAGTGGTCTCGTGCTTGCATTGTCCATTGCATTCCAAACAGAAGAAGTTGTCGGAAGCATTGCTGCAGAAGGAACAGCCTGGAGTAATATCTGGGGAATTATTGAATCAGCAGGATGGACCGTATTTGATCATAAGGAAATATTATTTGTCATTGGTTTGCCCATTGGTCTTGCCAAAAAGGCAGCTGGTCGTGCTTCTTTAGCTGCTTTTGTGATTTACATGACTTGGAACACTTATATTAATGCAATACTAGAAACTTTTGATTATGGAATAGACATCAGTAACGTAGGCGAAGCAGTTGGGTTGAAAGAAATTGGAGGTATCGCTACTCTAGATACTGATCTAATAGGTGCCTTATTAATTTCTAGTCTAGCGATTTACTTACATAATCGTTTCTTTGATACTCCTTTACCTGATTGGTTAGGTATTTTCTCTGGAACATCTTTTGTTGTTATTTTAGGTTTTGTAATTACTTTTCCACTAGCATTTCTAACCGTTTGGGGCTGGCCTCCTGTTCAGAATCTAATTTTCCAACTACAGGGATTCATGGCTTCGAGTGGTACTATGGGTGTTGGATTATATGTGTTCTTAGAAAAGATACTATTGCCAACAGGTTTACATCATTTTGTTTATCAACCCTTTGAACATGGTCCAGCAGTGGTTGAAGGTGGTTTGCTAAATTACTGGTATAGTCATCTTCCTGAATTCGCGGCTCATGAAGGAAGTCTAAGAGAGATTTTCCCTCAAGGTGGATTTATGTTGCAAAATGCTTCAAAATCTTTTTATCCATTAGGCAT
>X23_Garden_Dormouse__coassemble_81_pt1 | contig 9923 bp, 7 predicted proteins | sample X23_Garden_Dormouse__metabat2_high_PE_001 | metagenome-assembled genome bin X23_Garden_Dormouse | reverse complement strand
GGAGAATTGATATTGCTTTCAATAACGCGGGAATTTGTATTAATACGCCAGCAGAAGAAGTGTCCCTTGCTGAGTGGAAACAAGTAATCGATGTTAATTTAACTGGGTCGTTCCTTACTTCACAGGCGGCTGGAAAAGTCATGCTTGAGCAAGGTGGAGGATCTATTATTAATACGGCTTCAATGTCTGCTCATATTGTCAACCAGCCACAACCGCAAGCTTCTTATAATGCATCAAAAGCAGCAGTTATTCAAATGAGTAAGTCTTTAGCGGTCGAATGGGCAAAAGCTGGTGTCCGTGTAAACACAATCAGTCCAGGCTATATAGGAACAGAATTAACATTAAATTCTCCAGATTTGAAACCGCTTATAAGTGAATGGGAAAGTGTTTCACCTTTAGGGAGAATTGGTCGTCCGGAAGAATTGCAGGCAATCGCTGTTTATTTAGCTGGCGATACCAGTGCATTCACAACAGGATCTGACTTTGTCATAGATGGTGCGTTTACAAGTGTTTAAAGGAGGAAAAAAGTGAATTATTTAATTGGAACAGATATTGGTACTTCAGGAACTAAAAGTATATTGATGGATACAGAAGGCAATTTACTGGCACAGGATTTAATTGAATATGATGTCTTGACACCGAAAGCATTATGGGCTGAACAATGGCCAAACGTCTGGTCAGAAGCCGTAAAAGGGACGATACGTAATGTAGTATTAAAAGCGAAAGTCGATTCAAAAAATGTTAAAGGCATTGGGATCAGTGGATTATACGGTGGATCCGGGATTCCATTAGATAAAGAGATGAATCCGATTCGACCTGCGTTAATCTGGATGGACCGCAGAGCAACAAAAGAAACAGAGTGGGTTGAAGAAAATATTGGTACAGAACGTTTGCAAGAAATCACAGCAAATGGAGTAGATCCTTACTATGGATTTACAAAAATGTTATGGATTAAGAATAATGAACCTGAAAATTGGGAAAAAATCGATTTATTCTTACCACCTAATCATTATGCTATCTATGAATTAACTGGAGAAATTGCAATTGACTATTCCACAGCTGGAAATATTGGCGGTATCTTTGATATGGATACTCATACGTGGTCTGAAGAGTTAATGAAAGATATGGGAATACCTCTTGAAATGATGCCAGAAAGACTAGTGGATTCTACTGATATAGTTGGTGGACTGACTACAGAAATTGCTGCTGAATTAGGCCTAGAACCAAACACTCCGGTTATTAGTGGGGGCGTCGATGCAGGTGCCGCTAATGTTGGGATGGGTATTTTTGAGCCAGGAGTTTATGCAGCGGCTATTGGTACATCGATGTGTGCAGCTTTGGTGGAAGAAGAAGTCATCAAAGATCAAGATTTAATTGTTTGGCCGTACCCTTATAAATCAAAAAAATTAAGTTACAATTTTAGTGGTGGAGCAACTGCCGGTGGGATTACAAAATGGTTCAGAGATAATTTTGCAGAACTAGAAATGGAAGTTGAAAAAAATGGTGGAACCAACGCTTATGACCTTTTAAATAAAGAAGCAGAGAAAATTCCAGCTGGAAGTGAAGGGCTAATTGTTTTGCCTTACTTTATGGGAGAACGCAGTCCAATCTGGAATCAAGATGCACAAGGAACAATTTTTGGTTTGTCGTTAGCTCACACCAAAGCACATATTTACAGGGCCTTTATGGAAGCGGTAGCATATTCTTTAAGACATTCAATTGAAAGTATGGGTCGTGATTTAGGAGAATATATTATTATCGCAGGTGGTGTAACTAAATCCTCCTTGTGGAAACAAATTTTTGCTGATGTAACAGGGTATCCGATTGTGACACCAATCAATGATACCGAAGCGAACTTAGGCGATGTAATGATGGCGGGTATCGCAACAGGCGAAGTAGATATTGATGACGTCAAAAAGTGGCAAGTGTTAGATGAAAAAATCATGCCTAATCCTGAACATAAATCTTTATATGATGACTATTACAACTTATATAGAAAGCTTTATGTGGATTTGGAAGAAGATATGAGTATTCTATCAGACTTGACAGATCGCTATTAAGCTAAAATGATAAGGAGTGAATAAAAAGAGTGAGTAGTATTAGTGAAAGCATCTCAATAAACAAATATGAAGATCTTATTGAACAAATTGGCGGCAAGGAAAATATACAGTCTGTTCATGAAGATGGGAGCAGAGTTACAATAGAACTCACTGACGAACTAGATGTACACAAACTCGAAAAGTTAAAAAATTCAGAGAGCATCCCTCCCTTTATTCAAATCAATAGCCAGCTAGAATTTGTTCCGGATAAGGAGTCCCCTCAAGAATTTGTGAGTCAGTTAAATACATTGGATCTAAAAACAGAAGAAAAAACCTTTTTAGATCAGGCAATTGATTTTGTTAGTTCTGTTTTTTCACCACTCTTGCCTTTATTTGCAGGTTCTGGGATTCTTAAAGGCCTTCTTATTCTTCTGATAACATTCGAGTGGGTTTCTGAAACAAGTGGCGTTTATATTGTGTTGTCTAGCGCCTCAAATGCTGTTTTTTATTTTTTACCAATCTTAGTCGCCTTTTCAACTGCCCGAAAGTTGAACGTAAGCCCATTCATAGGTGCTCTTTTAAGCGCCGCGTTAATGGAGCCGACACTCGTAGAGTTGTTAAATGGGAATACTAGTACAACGATTTCTTTTATAGGAATTCCTTTAGTGTTAATGGAATATTCATCAACCGTTATTCCAGCTATTTTAGCCACGAGTTTTTATGCTTTAGTTGAAAAGAAAATTAAAAAAATTATTGATGAGAGTTTTCAATTGATAATAGTGCCATTGTTAGCACTGGTCATAGTTGTTCCTATTACTTTGATTGTTTTTGGGCCTTTTGGCATCTATTTAGGAGAATTTTTAGGGTATATCGTAAATGGGCTTTTATCTTTCAGTGGGTTAATTAGTGGGGCAGTTATTGCAAGTGGTTGGTTAGTTTTTGTAATCTTTGGTTTACATTGGGCGCTCTATCCGGTTATTATTGGGAATATAGCCTCCGTAGGCTTTGATACCATTTTGCCTTTAACTGGAGTAGCTAATTTTGCGTTAGCAGGAGCCACCTTAGCAGTATTATTGAAAACAAAAAATAAAAAACGAAAATCTATTGCTACTTCTGGCTTAATATCCGTCTTGTTGGCAGGCATTGGCGAGCCAAGTATCTACGGAGCAACACTCCCTTTGAAAAAACCATTTGTTGCTACTCTGGTAGGTAGTGCTGTTGGTGGAGCAGTTGCTGGTTTCTTTCAAACGGAAGCTTTAGCATTAGTTTTTGTTGGTATCTCAACACTGCCCGCTTTTTTAACAGATACCTTTGTCTACTTTATTTTCAGTATTGCTATAGGATTTATTGTAGCTTTCCTGACAACTTGGATGATTGGTTTTGATGAAGAAATTTAGCGAACATTAAGCTTATCGTTTAGTTAAGGGAAGCTTTCAGGTAAAAATTTACCAGCTAAATTATCTTATAAACTATATTTTTCTATTACTGATCTTAGCAGAAATGCTGAGATTTTTTAGTATGACCTATATGAGAATAATAGATAAAAAATTAGACCAATAATTCATACAGAAATTTCCCTGCTATAAATTAAGAACAATTGATTTCTTTGGAAATGAAAGGTATGTTTAAATAGTCGTATTATAGAAAAAGAAATGAAACAATTTTATTTTCAATCGTTACAAAATTGAAAGGAGTAATACTTAAATGAAGATAGTCATATTAGAGGGTTATACAACGAATCCTGGAGATTTAAGCTGGAAAGGATTAGAAAAATTAGGTGAATTGACCGTATATGATCGAACGTCTCTAGAAGATGAAGCTGAGGTCATTGAAAGAATTGCTGATGCTGAGTTGGTGTTTACAAATAAAGTACCAATCACAAAGACAGTGTTAGAAGCATGCCCGAACATCCGTTATATTGGGGTGTTAGCAACGGGATATAATGTGGTTGATATTGATGTGGCACAGAAAAAAGGTATTATTGTGAGTAACGTCCCCGGATATAGTACCGATTCTGTTGCCCAATTAACATTCGCTTTACTGTTAGAAATTACACACCATGTGGCACATCATAGCAACGAAGTATTTAATGGCAAATGGGAAGACCATGAAGATTGGACCTTTTTTGACTATCCTTTAATGGAGCTTGCCGGAAAAACGATGGGGATTATTGGCTTTGGGCAAATCGGTCAAGCGGTTGGAAAAATTGCGCAAGCATTTGGTATGAAGGTGCTGGCTTATAATCGCAGTAAAAATGAGACTGGTCGAGAAATAGCCACTTATGTTTCTGAAGAAGAAATATACACTCAAGCAGATATTATTTCTTTACATATCCCGCTAACGGATGATACACAAGAAATGATCAATAAAGAAACGATAGAAAAAATGAAAGAAGGCGTCATTTTATTAAATACAGGAAGAGGTCCATTAATCAATGAACATGATGTCGCCAGTGCATTGGATAGTGGAAAGATATATGGAGCTGGTTTAGATGTAGTGAGTACCGAATCCATTCAAAGCAACAATCCATTATTAAAAGCTAAAAATATTTTCATTACCCCACATATTGCTTGGGCGACGAAAGAAAGCCGGCAACGCTTAATTGAAATTACGGTAGAGAATACAGAAAGTTTTTTAAATGGCGAACCAATGAATGTAGTTAATAAAAGCAAAATATAAATATTGATAAGCTAAAATAGTAGAGAGACGTAAAAGGCAGCCTATAAAAATTAGAGATAAATGGTAAATGCATTAGAACTTCTTGCGAAAATTGTCTGTGTATTAGATAATGACAATATTATTGTTTAGTAAGGAGATAAAAATGATTAATCAAAAAGTAAAAGATTATATTAATGAGCATCAGGATGAAATGATTACGATGCGTCGTCATTTACATCAACATCCTGAGGTATCTTTTGAAGAATATGAAACCACTAACTTTATAGCTGAAGAGCTAGATGCTTTAGGGCTTGAATACCGCCGACTTGAACCGACCGGAATCGTTGGCGAAATCAAAGGTGCGAAACCTGGGAAAACTGTTTTACTACGAGCGGATATCGATGCTTTATCTATTCATGAGCTGAATGATCATCTCCCGTATAAATCAGAAAACGAAGGTACTATGCATGCTTGTGGCCATGATAGTCATGTTTCAATGTTAATGGCAGCTTTAAAAGCCTTGTTGCAAGTCCAAGATGAAATTCAAGGAACTGTACGATTTATTTTCCAAGCAGCAGAGGAAATTGCTGAAGGGGCAAAAACAGCGGTGGAACAAGGCGTCATCGAAGGTGTCGACAACGCTTTTGGTATTCATATCTGGACCGTTGATGAACCCGGACAAGTTTCTAGTCAAGTGGGGCCATCATTCGCAGCGACCGATATTTTTAAAGTTCATTTCCAAGGAAGTGGGGGACATGCTGCGCAACCTCATATGACTCATGATGCTTTAGTGATGGGGTCACAATATGTAGCTAACATTCAGACTTTGGTTTCGCGCGTCATCGATCCGATGGACTCAGCTGTAGTGACTGTTGGAAAATTCTATTCGGGAGATCGCTTCAATATTATTGCTGAAAATGCTGAACTCGAAGGAACGGTTCGTTCATTCGATAGTGAAGCACGCGATAAAATTGAACAAGGGCTAAAAGATTACGCGGATCATATTGCTAAAATGTATGGCGGACAAGCAACGGTTGAATATACCCGCTTGACTGAAGCAGTGAACAATGAAAAAAATGCAGCGCATTTAGTTCAAGATATTGCGAGTGAAGCTTTTGGAGCAGATAAAGTCCAAGAGAATGCACCGACAATGGGTGGAGAAGACTTTGGTTATTATATGACTGAAATCCCAGGGGCTTTCGCAACGGTTGGTGCAGGCAATCCGGATAAAGAAACAGATTACCCGCATCACCATGCACGTTTTAACATTGATGAAGAAGCAATGTTAACTGGTGCAGAATTGTACGCTCAATATGCTTTATCTTATTTAGCGCAAGATGAATTCTAAAATTAAAATAATCAACAAAAAAGCGGGCTGTAAAAAGCCCGCTTTTTTTAATGGATAGAGAGATATTTTCAAAAGAAAAAGGCTCTAAATTGAGTCGATACACTCAGATTTAAAGCCTCTCTTATGAGTAAAATTTATATTATTTATTGGAGGGTGACTAAAATAGAAGATAAGATTCCAGCCAATACAACAGAGGCAATAGAAACCGTCACGAAACCAGCGACTAACATTTTCGGTTGAATTTCTTCACGAATCGCCTCGACTTCAGCATCGTTCTCACCAATAGAGTTGGCGACTTCGTTAGGAACGATAAATGTTCCTGGGAAACCAAACAAGGCTGAGATCCCAATACCGATCCCCATCCAAAGAGAAACGTTTAAAAACTTACTCGCGAGGAGTGAGAAAATAATGATTCCTACGGCTCCGAGCAATAGTGTAATAACAATCATCGGTAATAGTTCCAACAAGACATCTGGAGTTGCTGTCGCTAAGCTTCCTAAAATAACCACCGTTAAACTAGCCATTGCTAATCCATAAGAGTTGGATTTATTTAATGGGGCTTCTTCAATCAGACCAAAGTGATGAGCGAATACTCCTAAAATTAAGGCTAAGACGTTTGTGTCCAAGTAGTTATAACCTGTTAAGTTAACCACTATTTGTGAAATAAATAAAGCAATAGAAGCAATCAAGGCTGCTTTTGCTAAATACCATTCATCCGATTTATATTTATTAGGAATATCTAGTCGTTCCTTTTCAGTGACAATCCGAGGTTCTTCTCCGGTTGCTCCGCTTAACGTTCCTGCACGATAAGCATCTCGGACTTTTAAACCTTCTTTTTTCAAAACAAAAGAGGCGATAGGATAGCCGATAAATCCTTGGACGACAACTAATAAGGAAGCAAAAATGGAGAGTTCGGGTAGACCAATAGCGGCGGCAGCTTCACCCATTTGGACTCCTCCAACAACACCACCCGCAATCGGTGCTGAAGCGACCATCGCTGCTTCAAGTCCTACGAAAAATTGACCAACAAAAATGACAAAAATAACAACTCCCACTATTGCGGCTAACGCAATAACGACCGTTCGCCATTGTTCTTTCAATTGTTGAATATTCATGGAAGAACCAATGTGTACTAGTAAAATAGGGATCAACATTTGTCCTAGAGCTTGTAAGGTCGAATCAGCAAAAATGGTCCGTGGTAAACCAAGTGAAAATGCGATTAAAAAGAAAATAGAGACAGAAAACAGCATAGAGACGATACTTCGTGTTTTCACAGCCAACATATTTCCTAAAGAAATGATAAAAATAATAAATGTAAATGCATATAATGGAGTCATAATTGTTCCTTTCTTTCTAACTATATGAGTTTCTAATGAGTGTTTTTTAATATTAGAGGACAATGTGATAAGAGTCAATAGGAGAGCCCCTGAATTCTTCATAAAAACTCATAACTATTTAATAAAACGAATACATTATATTTTTACATTCATTTTAGGAATAAAAAGAAGCCCACAAATCGATTTGTGAGCTTAAAAAAGTGATAGAAAATCGTTATTTTTTTGTCTTTATTGTTTATCTACTTCATTTTGTACTTCGGTAACCGTTTCTTCGACTTCTTGGCGGTTCATTTTCTCGCGGCCTTCTTTCATCGCCGCAAGACTTTTATGCGCGAAAGCAAGGGGAAGTCTGCAGAAGAGGATCGTACTTCTTTCAGTCAATGTATCGATATAAGCATCCGCTTTCGCGAGATTTTTATCCGCATAAGCAAAAAGGTCTGCACGTGTCCAACCGTTAGGTACAAAACTAACGCCACGTTCATCCATATCTTCCTCTTCATTTCTTAAAATATTTACGGCTTGAAGACCTCTTCCAAAGCCAATGGCTAAATCAAAATCAGCGTCGTATCCATAAGACCAATCCCAAATTTTTGAAAGAAAAACACCAACGATACCAGCGACATAATAGGTATAATCGTCTAGATCTTCTTTTGTTTGTACGTCCCAATTTTTCTTAGCCCATATGCCCATTCCATAAGCCATTTCGGAACCGGTCTGGCGAAGAATGGGTTGAGCAGTTTCAGGACAAGCGTCTAGCCAATCTACTAATCGAACAGACACTTCCGGCAATTGGTCTTTAATAGGAGCAATAATTTCAAAGTATTTTTCTTCAGTAAATGGTTCTTTGAACAATTCACTCAATTGGAGTAGAATTTCTGTTTTTGTTTCATTAGGAATGGTCTCGTGGTCTTCAATCTCATCAATTGCCCGATAAACTAAGTAAGCAGTCGAGACAGCTTGTTTTAAATCTTTTTTTAATAGGTTAATTGGAATAAAAAATGTACGACTTGTTTCTTTTAATACTCGCATAACATCTTTGGGGAACTTCTTTTTTCTTGGCATAATATTCTCCGTTTCTATCTTCCGTATTGTATGTTCATTATATAAGAAGTGTTCATAATTAGAAAGGAACAGTCCGTAAAGTTAAAATGAATATTTATTTTTTTACGCAATAAAAAATAACCATCTATCTCATAGTAGTAAGAAGTAGATGGTTATTGAATTACTGAGTAGAGTGTCTTTATTCGTCCATAACTTCGTTCCAACGAGTGAAATATTCTTGATAAATCCCTTGGACTTCGGCTAATTCGAGGTTTTCGATAGGATTATTATTATTAACGATAATAACAATTCCATCGATCGCAATTGGTTCTGTTTCAGTTAACTGTGTAGCTTCTGATTCGCTTAAATTTCTAGAAGTCATTCCAATATCAGCACTTCCATCAATAGCCGCTGTAATACCAGCTCCAGAACCTGGCGCCGTAATATCAACAGTTACATCGGGGTTTAATTTTGTATAAGCTTCCGAAAAACGCTGCATTGTGGGCTCTACGGAAGTTGAACCTACAATACTTACTGAACCTGATAAGTCGGAAGGAGCATATTCAGGGGCATCTGGATCTACTGAGACATAACCATCATCGGTCACTAACTCTTGCGCTTGTGCTGAGAACATGAAGTCCCAGAAGTCTTGAGCTACTTCGCTCAGCTCTCCTCCATAAGTGACGTTAAAACCTCGGACTAATTCATAATCTTCTGCTTGAATATTTTCGACAGTTGGTTCAATCCCATCTACTGGGACAGCTTTTACTGTATCGTTTAGTGACCCCAGTGAGATAAAACTGATAGCATGAGGATCTCCTGCCACTGCTTGCATCGTCGCACTTGTACTGTTTTGGACAGTTGCTGCAGGCGTGATATCGTCGTCACCATTTCCGTCTACTACTCCTGTAACTTCAGTAAAGGCAGAACGTGTTCCCGAACCTTGCTCTCGTGTAAAAACGTGGATATCGTGTTCAGAATCGAATCCTTGTTCATTAGCTGTTTGTCGATTACTAACAAAATATATTCCTAGAAAAACAATAATGATCCCCCAGAACCATCCTTGTTTATAAAAGGGTTTATTTTTTATTTGATTCATTTTTTACTCCTTATGTTAAAAGTATTTTTCCACTAAAAGAATATGGTTGACAAGCTTTTTTCATTCTATAAAAAAGATAATTTCCTTTACCTAGATTATAGGAAAAAGGAGCAAAATTCAATTCTATTATGATTATAAAACTTCTCATATAAGTTTTTTCTTAAAGAAACAAAACGAAAAAAATTGTATAAACCGGGCGTATCAATTGCTAATAATTCAATTTTACCATAAAGTAAACTTACAATTAACTACATAGAAAGAGGGGTAAAGAATGAAAAATTATTTGGCAAGAGGATTAAACGAAAAAGCTGGAAATAATTTCTCCTGGAAAGCTGTTTTTGCAGGGGTCGTCACATTTCTAGCGATATTGATTATGTTATCATTTATAGGAACAGCTATTG
>X23_Garden_Dormouse__coassemble_71_pt1 | contig 10955 bp, 9 predicted proteins | sample X23_Garden_Dormouse__metabat2_high_PE_001 | metagenome-assembled genome bin X23_Garden_Dormouse | reverse complement strand
GACCCCTGCACATTTTGGTTGTATTACTTTGTTTAGTTTTCAAAGATCTATTCTTCACAGAAGCTTTCTCATAAAAATTATGTCGGCTTCATGTGAGCTTTAATAGTATATAACGACTGGAATTAAATGTCAAGAGCTTTTTTCTTTTTTCTTAACTTTTTCAACTCGTTATTTAATGTCCGCTGCGAATCAGCGACAAGTAATATAATACCAATTTAACTTCACTTCGTCAAGGGAATTTCTAAAATATTTTTAAACGCATTACTTTTTTACTTGGTTTTCTTCTCAAAACCTCTACATGACCTCTTTGTCTATTCATATATATTTATACTTTTTGATTACAATTTATCTGTATTATCTATTATAAGAACAAATTATTAATCTTTCTTTTGATAGGTAAATATTTCTGTAGTAGTTTTTAGTTTTAAAAAAGCCACTTATGCAGCATAGCATTAGTGGCTTTCTTTTAATTATACACTTAAACATTTCTTAAAGTTGGGAACAAGATAACATCTCGAATGGATTGAGTGTTTGTTAGTAACATAACTAAACGGTCAATTCCAATTCCTAAACCGCCAGTTGGTGGAAGACCATATTCTAAAGCCTCCACAAATTCTTCGTCAATTCCATGTGCTTCTTCGTTTCCTTGATCTCGTTCTGCTTGTTGAGACTCGAAACGTTCACGTTGGTCAAAAGGATCATTTAACTCACTAAAGGCGTTCCCGTATTCATGTCCTGCAATAAAGAACTCAAAACGATCAGTGAATCGTGAATCTTCATCATTTTTCTTTGCAAGAGGTGATATTTCAATGGGATGTCCGTAAACAAATGTCGGTTGTCTTAGCGAGCTTTCAACGAATTCTTCAAAAAACTCATTGATGACATGGCCAACCGTTGCATATTCTTCGATTGCTACATTATGCTCTTCTGCAAGTGCGCGTGCCTCCTCATTGGACATGTGCTCCCAGAAATCAACACCAGTTTTGTCTTTAATTAAATCTACCATATGACGGCGAGTCCATTCGCCTCCTAATTCAATCTCTTCATCACCATAAGTAATAGTTGTTGTACCATTAACTTTCTCAGCAACATTTTGAATTAAGTCTTCGACTAAATCCATAACATCCCAGTAATCATGATAGGCTGTATACAGTTCAAGCATTGTAAATTCTGGGTTATGAGTTGTATCGATCCCCTCATTACGAAAAACACGACCAATTTCAAACACTTTCTCCATCCCACCGATCACTAATCGTTTTAAATGGAGCTCTAATGCAATCCGAACATACAATTCCATATCTAAAGCGTTATGGTGCGTAATGAATGGACGAGCAGCTGCTCCTCCAGGAATATTGTGTAAAGTAGGTGTTTCAACTTCGATGTAACCTTCTTCTGTAAGATAACTACGGATTTCTTGAAGAATTTTACTACGTTTTACGAAACGCTCCATGCTCTCTTCGTTCGTAATTAAATCTAAATAACGTTTACGGTATTTTGTTTCAACATCACTCAATCCGTAGTATTGATCAGGTAATGGGCGTAAAGCTTTTGTTAGGAACGTTACATCATCAGCTCGAACCGTGAGCTCACCTGTATTTGTTTTCATTAACACGCCTTCCACACCGATAAAGTCACCTAAATCAGCATCTTGGAAAACCTCATATTGTTCTTCGCCTATCGCGTCCAAACGAACATAAATTTGAATAGAACCCTTACGATCTTTTAAATTTGCAAAACTTGCTTTTCCGCTTCCACGTTTTGCCATTAAACGACCACTAATTTTTGCAGATATTTCCTTTTCTTGTAAATCCTCTTTTGACAATTCATCGTACTCTTTAATTAAATCGGTCGATAAATCTCTCTGCTCATAGCGATCTCCAAAAGGATCTACGCCTTTCTCCCTTAGTTCTGCCATTTTTTCGCGGCGAACCAGCATCTGATCGTTTAAATCTTCAATATGTTCATTATCTTTAACCATACTTGTCGGCTTCCTTTCTTTTTGTACTTACTATAATAGCAACAGTTCTTTTTTATTTTATTCCATTTTGCCTAGCTTATTAAACTAAAATGGATTTATTACATAAAATCAATCAACTAACATAATATCATATTTTACTATTCTCTGAAAGCTTTTAATGGCAAGTTACAAATTATATAATGTTATCTTTAATGAAAAAATGAAAGATTAAATAAAAAATTACTTGCTTGATCTCCATTTGCAATATGTTATACTCTCTACATGTAGTATAAAAATTAAATTAAAAATTAAATAACACAAAATATAGTATCTCAAGTAATGGTGGCATTTCGATGCCTTAAAAGGGAAGCCAGTTAAAAACTGACGCTGCCCCCGCAACTGTATGTGTGGACGAATTAACAAACCACTGTGTCGCATCTTCTGTAAAGAAACGATATGGGAAGGGGTTATAGTAGGACGAAGCACAAGCCAGGAGACCTGCCAGTACTTGTAGTTTCTATTTTTCGGGGATGAAAAAGAAGAAACGATAGAACTGCTTTATACTGACTTTCTGTCGTTTTCTAACCGTTCATCCCAAAATGAACGGTTTTTTTATTGTTTAAAGGAGGAAAATAAAAATGAAACTATATACTACTCCCCTTATTAACCCAAACCATTAAAGAAATTCAATTGGAGGAATAAAAATGACAATTACAGTTTATTCAAAAAGCGGTTGTCCGGAATGTGTGTTTACTAAAAAACTTCTAGAAGCTGAAAATGTTCCTTATATAGAAAAAAGAGTCGATAAAAATAATGATTATTTAGAGGAGGTCACTCTTTTAGGTTACCGTTCTCTACCTGTTGTAAAAATCGATGAAGATGAAACTTTTACAGGTTATCGACCAGAAAGATTAAAAAATCTGGTGCTCGCATGGCAAAAATAGTCTACTTTTCTCAAACAGGACAAACAAGAAAGTATATAGAAAAAATTAAAGAGACTGAAAAAATTGAAATTACACCCAATGATTTTGAAATTGAGATGACAGAAGCCTTTATATTGGTAATGCCTTCTTATGAAACAAATGTCCACCCAATCGTAATAGATACAGCTGCTGACTTCTTAGAAACAGCGGATAATATTTCTTATTGCAAAGGATTATTTGGATGTGGCAATCGTAATTTTGCAGAATTGTTTTGTATAACAGCTAAAACCTTAGCCGAAGATTATGACATACCCCTTCTGCATACACTCGAATTTCAAGGAACCCCTGAAGATGTCAAAAAAATGGAAGAGGAGTTGTTGCAAATTGACTACAAGAACTAAAAAAGCAGTCGAAAAACCACAAGATATTACTTACTTTAAATTAAATAACATGGTAAACATTCCCACTGAAAATAATGAGATTCAACTAGACAAAGACCAAGAAGCGGTACGCGCGTACTTTTTAGAAAATATAAATCCTAATACCGTCTTTTTTCATACTTTAGAAGAAAAGATTGACTATTTAATAACAAATGATTATATAGAAGAAACGTTTATTCAAAAATACGATTTTTCTTTTATAAAAGAATTATTTCAGTATTTATATGAACAAAAATTCCGTCTTAATAGTTTCATGGGAGCTTATAAATTTTATAATCAATATGCTTTAAAGACGAATGACGGGAGTAAGTTTTTAGAAAGGTATGAAGATCGTATTGGCTTTGTTTCCTTATACTTGGCCGACGGCGATGAAAAGCTTGCTTAGAATATTGCCAAAGAGCATATACAACAACGTCTACAGCTTGCAACACCAACGTTTTTAAACGCTGGTAAAAAAGCACGTGGCGAGCTCGTTAGTTGTTTCTTATTAGATGTGCAAGATAATATGGAAGCCATCGGACGTTCTGTTAACTCTGCTCTTCAATTATCTAAACGTGGTGGAGGCGTCGGCATTAATTTAAGTAACTTGAGAGAAGCTGGAGCACCGATTAAAAAAATCGCTAATGCTGGCTCAGGTGTTGTACCTGTAATGAAGATTTTTGAAGATAGCTTTAGCTACGCTAACCAATTAGGACAACGAAATGGTGCGGGAGCTGTCTATTTAAATGTGTTCCATCCAGATATTTATGAGTTTTTATCAACGAAGAAAGAAAACGCGGATGAAAAAGTACGTGTTAAAACATTGTCTTTAGGTTTAGTCGTTCCTGATAAATACTATGAACTCCTAAAAACAAATGAACCTATGTATCTATTCAGTCCTTATGACGTTGAAAGAATTTACGGAGAACCTTTTGCTTATATCAATGTTACGGAAAAATACGATGAGATGGTCGAAAATGATGACATCAAAAAGTATCAAATTAATGCCCGTGAATTAGAACAAGAAATTTCAAAATTACAACAAGAATCTGGCTATCCTTACATTGTAAATGTTGATACAGCCAATAGAGAAAATCCAATCTATGGACAAATTATAATGAGTAACTTATGTAGCGAGATTTTACAAGTCCAATCCCCTTCTGAATTAAATGAAGATCTATCGTTTAAAGAAGTCGGTCATGATATTAGCTGTAACTTAGGCTCCACAAATATCACAGAAATGATTCAGTCTTCTAACTTTGAAGAATCAATTGAAACGGCAGTGCGTGCATTATCTGCTGTCTCAGATATGACAAATATTAAATCTGTACCTACAGTTGAAAAAGGCAACAAAGCTTATAATTCAATCGGGTTAGGTGCGATGGGACTTCACACTGCTTTAGCTGTTCATCAGATTCACTATGGTTCTGAAGAAGCTTTAGAGTTTACGGATGCTTATTTTAGAACACTCCGCTTCTATGCTCTAAAAGCAAGTCATCAAATTGCAAAAGAAAAAGGTACAACATTTTTTGAGTTTGAAAAATCAAGCTATGCAGACGGCTCTTATTTAAACCAAAAATATATTGATCAGCCTGAATTTTCATTCAATTCTGAAAAAGTTCAAGCAATTTTTGACAATGTAGCGATACCGACGATTGCTGATTGGAAAGAATTAAACGAAAACATTATGAAAGATGGTTTGTATAATGCTTATCTACTAGCTATCGCGCCTACTGGAAGTATTTCATATATTAACGAGGCATCTAGTTCGCTCCATCCAGTCACCAATTTAATCGAGAATAGACAAGAAGGGAATATTGGATCCATTTATTATCCAGCACCCCATTTAGATAATTCAACAATTGATTATTATAAATCTGCCTACGATACAGATATGCGAGATGTCATTGATACTTATGCAACGGCTCAACAGCATATCGATCAAGGGATGAGCTTAACTTTATTTATGCGTTCTGTTATTCCAGAAGGCCTATATGAATGGAAAAATGGCAAATCGCCAAATATGACCACGAGAGATTTGAATAGATTACGTAACTATGCTTGGACAAAAGGTATTAAGTCTATTTACTATGTGCGTACGCATACTGGTGACGACTCAATAGAGATTGGTGTGAATGAATGTGAAAGCTGCGTTATTTAAAGAGAAATCAAGGGAGAGAGACGAACAAATGAACAGAAAATATTTTAATCAAATAATACATGGGGATGATACGAATCATTCCGTCGATTATTATAAATCAATTGATTGGAATCAAATTGAAGATGGCTTAGATAAAGCAACTTGGGAAAAATTAACTAGTCAATTTTGGCTAGATACACGTATCCCAGTAAGTAACGACCGTAATGATTGGAGAACACTGTCTCCTGAAGAACGAGATGTTGTCAACAAAGCTTTTGTTGGTTTAACATTACTAGATACCTTGCAGTCGGAAGAAGGGGCGAATGTCATGCGGAGTGATGTGAGAACTCAACATGAAGAAGCCGTCTTAAATAATATTTTATTTATGGAATCCGTCCATGCAAAATCTTATTCGACAATCTTTATTTCTTTAAATACTACAAATGAAATTGACAAGATTTTTGAATGGGGCAATAATAACGAAACGATCCAGTATAAAGCCAAACGGATTAATGAAGTTTACCAAAAAGGGACGCCTCTACAGAAAAAAATAGCAAGTGTCTTTTTAGAATCCTTTTTATTCTATAGTGGATTCTATGCTCCACTATGGTATTTAGGGAATAACAAGTTAGAAAACGTAGCGGAAATTATTAAATTAATCATTCGAGATGAATCAGTCCATGGCACTTATTTAGGCTATAAATTTCAACTCGGATTCAATGAACTGCCTGAAGAAGAGGCGAATGAGTTGAAAGATTGGATGTATGAGTTTTTATTTGATCTGATGCAAAACGAAGAAAAATTTACAGAAGAAGTTTATGCTCAAATTGGCTGGACAAATGATGTAAAAACATTTATTCAATATAATGCAAATAAAGCTCTACAAAACTTAGGATTCGAGCCCTTTTATACAGAAGGAACCGCCGAAAATGTAAACCCGATTGTAATGAACGGTATTTCGACTGAATCTTCCAACCATGACTTCTTCTCACAAGTTGGTAATAGCTATTTAATGGGTGAGTCAGAAGCTATGGAAGAAGACGATTATGATTTTTAGAATCCGAAAACGTTAAATTTAAAATAAAAAAGGTCGCATGATGACCTTTTACTCAAAGTACTCAAGCAACATTTTTAATACATCGTCTAAAATACGACTATATTTTAAATTGTATTAAAAAAGGGAGAGGTTCAATCGACCTCTCCCTTTTTTTTATTTAGCTTCTGTTTTTAATTCTTCTAATTCTTCAGCTGTAAATTGATATTTGTTGCCACAAAAATGGCATACTGCCTCTGCCCCATTATCGTCATCAATCATCTGTTGGATTTCATCTTTACCAAGCGAAGTAATGGCACTGGCGAACCGTTCTTTCGAACAATCACACTTAAAGGATACCGGCATTTCTTCTAATATTTTATAGTTAGTTTGTCCTACCAATTGACTTAATAAATTTTCCAAGTCTCTATTTTTATCAAGCATTTCTGAAACTTGCGGCAATTCTTTGAGGGTTTCTTCTAACCGGTCAAGCGTTTCATCGCTTGCCCCCGGTAGTACTTGAATCATAAAGCCACCAGCAACTTGTACGGTTTCATCAGGGTTTACGATCACAGATAATCCAAATGAAGAAGGTGTTTGTTCAGAAACTGCCATATAATACGTGAAATCTTCGGCTAGTTCACCACTTACTAAAGGGACTTGACCAACAAAGGGATTCTTTAAACCTAAATCTTTTGAAACAGTTAAAGCACCTTCAGTCCCTACAGCACCTTTTACATCCAATTTTCTTTTATCATTTAATTCTAAAGCAACTTTTGGATTGTACACATAGCCTTTTATCTCACCATACATATTGCCGTCTACAATAATATAACCAAGCGGACCGTCTCCTTGTATACGAACAGTTAGTTTATCTTGTTTATTTTTTAAAGTAGCTGAAAGTAAAGTGGTTCCAATCATTGCACGTCCTAAAGCAGCTGTAGCAGTATTCCAAGTATCATGACGTTTTCTTGCCTCTTCGACCATTTCTGTCGCATCTACCACGTACACACGTAATTCATTATTATAAACAAGAGCTTTTATTAAGGAATCTGACATATTATTCACTCTTTCATTATTCATTTTTAATTTTTATTCGTTAAAAAAGAGGATCGCGCATACACGCATCCTCTTTTCAAAAGCAATTTTAACTTTTCATGAACTTATCGACAATTAATTCGTCTTATCGTCGTCTGGTTCGCCTTGTTTATCTTCTTCCTCTGATGAATTTTCATCTTCAGAAGCTTCTTGTTCTTCTTTTAATTCTTCAACGTCAACATCTTCTGGCTCTTTTTCCGTTTTAGTTTCATCTTCAGGTTCTTCGGAATCTTCGGAATCAGTTACGCCAACTGTTTTACGTCCTTTAACTTGTTCTTCATGTTGTTCTTCCATTGCTTTCACACGTTCTTCGTGAGCTTTTTTAACCTCATTGTAAGAAGTTCCTGCTTTTTCTTCCTCATCCTCTTCTTCGCGAGGATATTCAGTTCTCTCAGGATCACGTGAAGGCATTACACCATCTTCAAACAAGCTCTTAATTTCAAGTTCATTCAACGTTTCATATTCAAGTAAATGTTCCGCAATTAATTTCAATTGAGGTCCATGTTCTTTAATGATGGCTGCTGCTTGGTCATGTCCTTCGTTTATAATACGCAGAACTTCTTCGTCAATTTCAGAAGCTACTCGTTCAGAGTACCCTTTAGACTGACCATAATCTCTACCTAAGAAGACCTGTCCTTGGCCTCCGTCTTCATATTGAACCGGTCCAAGTTTTTTACTCATACCATATTCAGTAACCATTGAACGAGCAAGTTGTGTTGCTTGTTGGAAGTCATTAGAAGCCCCACTGGATTGTGTACCGAAGAAGATTTCTTCTGCTGCACGACCACCAAGTAGTCCAACAATTTGTTCTGTTAGGTCTTTTTCAGTCATGAGGTAACGATCTTCTTTTGGAAGCATGATCGCATACCCACCCGCACGGCCACGAGGAACAATTGTTACTTTATGAACAATTCTCGCATCACTTAAAACTAAACCGGCAATTGTATGCCCTGCCTCATGATAGGCAACCATTTTACGCTCTGTTTCGTTCATAATACGGTCTTTCTTCGCTGGTCCAGCAATAACACGGTCATGTGCTTCGTCCATATCAATTGGTTCTATAATTGTACTATCACGTCGAGCAGCAATTAATGCCGCTTCGTTTAGTAAGTTTTCTAAGTCTGCTCCTGAAAAGCCTGGAGTCTGGCGAGCAATCAATTTCAAGTTCACATCATCTGAAAGTGGTTTGTTTCTAGCGTGAACTTTTAGAATAGCTTCTCGTCCTTTAACATCTGGACGCCCCACTAAAATACGGCGGTCAAAACGACCAGGTCGTAATAATGCAGGGTCTAGTACATCTGAACGGTTGGTTGCCGCCATTACAATGACACCTTCATTACCTTCGAAACCATCCATTTCAGTTAGGAGTTGGTTAAGTGTTTGTTCACGCTCATCGTGTCCTCCACCCATACCAGCGCCACGTTGACGACCAACAGCATCGATCTCATCGATAAAGATAATTGACGGCGAATTTTTCTTCGCGTTTTCAAATAAATCACGTACACGGCTCGCACCCACACCTACAAACATCTCAACGAATTCTGATCCTGAGATACTGTAAAATGGTACGCCTGACTCACCTGCAACGGCTCTTGCAAGTAATGTTTTACCTGTTCCTGGAGGTCCCTCTAAAAGAACACCTGCGGGAATACGCGCTCCTAGTTGATTGAATCTTCTAGGGTCTTTTAAGAATTCAACAATCTCTACTAATTCTTGTTTTTCTTCATCGGCCCCTGCAACATCTGCAAAGCGAACATTACTAGTTTCAGCATCTGCTTCTTTGGCTTGTGATTTTCCGAAGTTCATAACACCTCGACCGCCACCGCCACCACCAGCGCCTCCCTGTCCCGCTTGTCTCATCATGTAGTAGATAAAACCACCCATGATAATAAACGGTAAGAAAGTGATTAATAAGCTTGTCCAAATACCCGTAGTGGGTTCTTCTTCTGCATGCATAGGAATATCATTTGTTTTTGTTAATTCATAGACATCATTCACAACAGAATCATTCATCAACATTAAGGTAGTAAAACTCTCCGATGAATCTTCTTGACGGCTTCCAAAAATTGGAAGGTCACTTCCTTCATCTGAACCAGTTTCTAATTCTTGGCCTTCTCGAAAAGTACCGCTTATTTCATAAACGCCACCTACAGGTTGAATTGAATACTGTTCTACACGGTCGTCTTCTAAATATTGAACGAACTCAGTAGTACTTACAGACTCTGTACTTTCTGGCCCTGTATTATTAGTAAATAATTGGATTAGTCCAATTAGCCCAATAAACACAATTATATAGAAGAGACTGCTATTTAAAAAATTTCTTCTCTTCATTTCATCCTCCGTAACTAATTGCAATTGATTAATTGTTTAAAAGCAATATTTAAATCTATTTATTTTATTAAAATTGAATTAGACAAATTAACCCTTTAAGTATACTATCATACTAACCATACTAACTCTATGAATATTATTTGACTTTTTTAGAAAAAAGACAAGTACGAGTAGTTAAATATAGACCTCTTCTTTTAAAACGCCTACGTAAGGTAAGTTACGATAATTTCCATGGTAGTCCAATCCATATCCTACAACAAATTCATCCGGAACATCAAAACATTTCCAATCAACGTTTAATCCGGTTACTCTACCAGAAGGCTTATCTAATAAAGTAACAATTTTAACTGAAGCAGCTTCACGGTTTTTAAACATATTTTGTAAATATCTTAAAGTACGACCTGTATCAATAATATCTTCAACAATTAGCACATGACGTCCTTCGACTGATATATCCAAATCTTTTACAATTTTCACTTCTCCAGAGGAGGTAAAGCCAGTTCCATAACTTGAAACGTCCATCATATCATATTCCAAAAAAATAGGAGTGGCTTTAATTAAATCAGCCATAAAAGGAAGTGCTCCTTTTAAAACACCTACAACAATGGGGTTTTTATCTTTATATTCTTCAGCTAAAATTGTGCCAAGTTCGGCAGTTTTTTCTTTGATTTCTTCTTCAGAAACCAAAACCTTTTCAATATTTTGATCCATATCCATTTTGTGTACTCCTCTTATTTATTTTAACTTTTTATACTTTAAGATATAGCTTAGTTTATCAGTTTTTTGTTCACTTAACAACTGCATTTGTCGATAGGAAACCAGCCAAAGAATACGCCTATTAGCATCCTCAACTAACCATGCTTTATCTCTTTCGTTTAAAGGGACCTTTTCATCAATAAAAATATCTTTAATTTTTTTAGATCCTTCTAATCCTCTGTAAGTCATCCGATCACCCGGTTGGCGATGACGAACGGTTAAGGGAAATTTTACCTTATCTGAAGAAAAAACTAAAGCATCCGTTACTTCTTCCATCTTTTCGTTCTCTATCATAAAC
>X23_Garden_Dormouse__coassemble_65_pt1 | contig 11615 bp, 9 predicted proteins | sample X23_Garden_Dormouse__metabat2_high_PE_001 | metagenome-assembled genome bin X23_Garden_Dormouse | reverse complement strand
GCTGGGGGCTTCGTTTCACGTAATAATTTGTCTGTCCTATTTCGAAGGTTAATTCAACAAAGCAATGATCTTCATCCGTCGCAAAGTGTGATTTCAGCATATCTAACTCTCGCGCTTGTCCGCTTGCGTGGTTAAAAAGAGCGTAAGTGAGTGCGTCAAAGACCGTTGTTTTCCCTGAACCAGTCGGACCTGTGACTAAAAAAATGGAAGATGAACCAAAGGATGTAAAGTCTAAGTCTACCTTACCTCGATAAGGACCAAATGCATTCATTGTAAGTTTGATCGGTCGCATTAAATATTCTCCTCTTCTTTAATTTCTTCAAATGTTTGCGTCACTTCTCGCTCCTGCTCGGTATTTAAGGGCATTCCCCGATGCTGTTCATAAAAATCAGCAAATAACCTCTGAGAACTTTTTGTCTTTAAATTTTCTTTGGTGTGAAAAACGTCAAGCTGCTCTTGTTTTTTATTATGGATATATTCAAGTCCCATGGCATAAGGATAATTTCGACGCAAACGATTCATCGCATCTAATATATACTCCTTATCTTCTAATTCAAAAAAGATATAATCTTCGGAAGATTCACTTAAAATATCATCAAATAACCCTCGTACAACTCTTAAATCTTTACTGGATTTAATTTCTATGGGGTCGACTTTAATACCATTTTTTGATACTTCCACCAACAAATTTTGTTTTCGATGATTAGCTTCTGATTTTGAATATTTTAATGGCGACCCACTGTATCGAATAAAGTCATTTTTTACTTTTTGGGCTTTATGTAAATGTCCCAATGCCACATAATCAAAATCTTCCACTAAGTCAGCAGGAACAAAATCCACAGTACCTATATTAAGGGCTCGTTCTGACTCCGATTCTTCAAGTATTTGATCGGTTACTTTATTGATAATAAAACCGTGATACAGTAAAATATTTATTTCTTCTGCATTCCAATCTTCTTTAATCTTTGAAAGTTGCGCTTTTAAAGCGTCTTCTGGTGATCGAATTGTCTCATCATCTAAGACCCCACGAATATTTCGGTGATCATCATAAGGGACAAGGTAAAAATTACTATCTTTTATTTTTACTTTCCGGATAATTTCTTTCGTCGTCCCCTCAATATGAAGATTACTTCCCGCTAAGAGTTCCGCTCCGTATTCTATTCGTTCGTTACTGTCATGGTTTCCTGCAATAACTAATACTGGTAAGCCTACTTCTTGAGTTAATTTTGTAAATACTCGATTGGCTAAACTCACAGCTTCTTTCGGAGGAATCGCTCGATCATAGAGATCTCCCGCCACAATTAGCGCATCAAGTTCTAACTTTTTTGTCTGCTCAACTAAGTTTTCTAGATATTCTTCTTGTAGCGACAGCATCGAAAATTCATTCACAATTTTTCCAAGATGCCAGTCTGCCGTATGTAATATGCGCATATCTAAACTCCATTTCTAAATAATGTTGCCTCAATCATAACAAAAAACATCCCTGACAGGATGTTTTTCCAAAAATAAAAAGTCATTCATACAAACTTCCACCTGTATAAATGGGCAATGGTATTTAAATATTTAATTGTTGTTCTTTCGTCGTCGTTTCCGTAATGCCTGTGCGATTATATTTCACTTCACGTGTCCTTATCTTCCCATCTTTCCCCACTAAGATGGCAGTTGTACCTACCGTTCCAAAATCTTCTCCTTGAATAAAAATAGAAGAATGATTCAAAGCTGTTTCATAATCTAATTCTTTTGGATAAACTTCCAACGTTTCTGCAATCTGTTTGTCAGCTAAAAGAGCTGTTAACTCTTCAATCTTTAACCTTTCTGAGTGATTAGCGACATATGCTTTCAATAATGCGCCCGAGCGATCTCTACGATAATTGCTCAGATCATCTAACGTATTTGTCAGACAATGAACCCCTGGTTTGAAGGTTTGAAACCTGTTTTCAACGTTCGAATAATACCTTAAATCTTCAAAAGTACCAAACAATAAGTGGAAACCATTATATTTTGTCCGATTTGTTTTTAAATATTTTTCAAATTCGGTAATAGAAACTTTTTCTGTTAAATAATCACGCAGTAATTGACCGCGCGAACGCGGAAAAGTTGCCGTCGGTTTCCAGTTGGTAAATGGATGATTCAATACCGCAATAAATCGCCCGCTATCCGTATAACCGAGCCAAGTACCAAACTCTTTTAGATCAATTCCTGCTGTTACGGCCGGATCATCAACCCAACGATGAAGAGCAACCGCTGGACGATCGTAAGCTTCATCGCGATTTGCCACAAAAATAAACGGATAATCAGGGTGTCCATCTTTTATAAAAGTTACCAAACACATCGTATTTTTGACTCCTTTTGAATTGAATTTCAGTTCTATATTTTCTCAAAAATTGAACAGTCAAACTACTTATTTATTTTTCGTCTTGGTAGTAGATGTTTATTTACAAAGTAAGCTATGAGGAAACCTATAAATGTCTCAATTGTTCGTATTGCAACATAAGATAACGCGTCTAGATGACTCTCATTATGCGACAACAAAGTTACTGCTGTGACCACAGCTGCAATGGACATCGCATAGGGAGCTAATTTTAATATTTTACATAAGGATAAAGAAACCATAACAAATACTGCCACAACTAAGGGAGCAAAATTAGATGTGTTTCCTATATTAAAATACTGCAAAAGTAACAAACAAGCATAGGAGGAAACACCTCCGATTAACGTGCCTATCATTCGATTTATGCCCGTTGATTTTGTCTCAGCGCTCGTTGTTCTCATCGTTAAAATACAGGCAAGTGCTGCGTGTACAGGGTCATAATGCCCTAGAAAATAAAATAGTTGTACACTAATGAGAACAGCGATTGTCGTTTTTAAAATTCGTCGACCCGGAACCAATTCCGTGTATTTTCCCAACTTTTTCCCTCTTTCAAAATATATCAAGTTTACTCTTTCATTAAATTTCAAAATAATTGTAGCATAAAAACATTCATCTTTTAATTTAGAATTTTTTTAGCCTGCTGTGAAGGAAAGGTCTTTTCAATTCTTTTTCGTTTTAACCAAATCAATTAGATATTTTGTGGAAGTCTAATCTCTGTGGGGTCATAGTCTGTTTCGCCAGCGTATTTCTGATTTACAGTAACTGAAGCCGTTATATCTTATATTAATTTCCTAGGTTCTATTATTTCTACTAGTTAATAAATTTTTACTTAGAAACGCCTGTAATATATTAATTATTGATTAAAATTTAATTTATGCAGTAAGCCTTTACATAGCTACTTAAACAATCAAACCGCATAGTATTAAGTTTGTTGCTTTACCCTTTCCTCTAATTTTTTTCTCATTTATCCTTGTGTTCCAATCCATTTTACTGTATATTAATAGAAATTTAATTCTATCTATAAAAACAATGTGAGGTTAAACATTATGTTGAATCGTAATTTATTTTTTTATATTTTTGAGCAGGGCTAGCGTTTTTCGAATTTTTCGAAAATACGAAGGCCCTATTTGCGATACATCACAAAATGGGACCTCGACATAGCCTCCCATTCTATAATTTATAGTATGGGAGGTTTTTTGTTTTATAAGGAATTAATTTTTAATGATTTTGGTTATATCATTCATCATAATTTTTGGAAGTAAGGAGAGATATTATTGCTAAAGTATATTTTTAAACGTATCTTAACCGCAATTCCGGTTCTACTGATTATTTCACTAGGAGCATTTCTCATGCTTCAGTTAGCTCCAGGAGACGCGGCAGACTTATATATTACACCGGATACAACCCAACAACAGATCGAAGCAACACGCACAGCCTTAGGGTTAGACCAACCGATCTATGTGCAATACCTCAGTTGGTTGTCGCAAGTCTTGCGAGGACATTTAGGGTATTCCTTTTCTAATAGCATGCCCGTTACTCAAATTTTAGCAGAACGTTTGGGGCCAACTCTATTGCTGATGGGAGCGGCGCTTATCTTAGCTTATTTAGTCGGTATTCCTTTAGGTCTTTTAAGTGGAAGAAAAAATGGGACTTGGATTGATTCTTCAGTAACTGCTATTTCGTTTTTAGGTATTTCCATTCCATCCTTTTTCTTCGGGCTTTCTCTAGTCTATATTTTTGGGGTGGTATTAGGATGGTTGCCCACAGGCGGTATGTTTCCGTTAGGTACTGAACCAACTCTCGGAGTAATCGCACAGCATATGATCCTCCCAGTGGTTGTTTTATCTGTCGCTTACATGGCAAATATGACTCGATACATGCGCTCAACAACGATTGACGTTTATGAACAGAATTATATCCGTACAGCAGTAGCTAAAGGATTAAATGCTCAAGAAGTATTCACTTTTCACGGTATTCGAAATTCTTTGATTCCGATTATTACGGTCATCGGGACAGATTTACCCAAACTTGTGGGTGGAGCTATTGTGACGGAACAAGTATTTAGTTGGCCAGGGTTAGGGTCCTTAACGATGACAGCTATTCAGCAAAGAAATTATCCTATTATTCTTGGAGTTACAATGCTTTCCGCCGTCGTCGTGCTGATTGCGAACCTTATTGTTGATATTTTATATGCAGTCATTGATCCAAGAATCCAATACGATTAAAGGAGTGAGTGTAAATGGCAGAAAACCAAACGTCGAAAGAACTTTTTCAGTTTGCTGATAGTGAGTTACAAGACGAAACTTACCAAAAACAACAAGAAAAACTCAGTCAAGAATCTGAAAGCTTTACAAAGACAATAATCAAACGTTTTTTCAAAAACAAGTTAGCTGTTACTAGTTTAGTTATTTTTATTTTAATTATCTTAATGGCACTTTTCGCAAACGTCCTTGCGCCCTTTGCGCGAGACCAAACAGTCGGTCAATTTCAAGCTGCACCCTACGATGACCATTTATTAGGAACGGACAGTGTAGGACGAGATGTACTTACACGACTCATTCATGGAACACAAGTTTCCTTAATTGTTGGTTTTGGTTCTGTGGCAATTTATGCCGTTATCGGAACAACGCTCGGCTTGATTGCTGGATATTTTGGTGGGTTTATAGATTCTGTGATCATGCGTGTTACAGAAGCCTTCCAATCTTTTCCTTATTTTTTAGTCGTTCTAACTTTTGTTTCTATTTTAAATTCCGGTCTATGGACGGTAACAATTATCATGGGAGTACTTGCTTGGCCACGTTTAGCTCGGATTGTTCGGGGAGAAGTTTTAAGATTGAAATCGCAAGACTTTATCTATGCGGCCGTAGCTACTGGTTATTCAACACCGGCTATTTTATTCCAACACATTCTTCCGAATTTATTATCACCTATTCTTGTGAATGCAACATTTGGAGTAGCTAATAGTATTTTAACGGAATCTTCCTTAAGTTTCTTGGGCGTCGGTGTGGAACCGCCACGACCAAGTTGGGGGAATCTTTTAGCAGAAGCCCAATCTTTAAATGTCCTCACTACTCAACCATGGCGTTGGGTGCCTGCAGGAATTTTAATTTTTATTACAGTACTATGTGTAAACTTTATTGGTGAAGGTCTCAGAGAAGCTATTGAAGGTGAAACTAAAAGCTAAAGGTGGAAAGTTCAATGAAAAAACAAAAGCTCTTATTACCCATTATAACAATCTTGACGTTACTTCTTGGCGCTTGTGCAGAAGAACTACCCGATGTATCCTCAAATACGGCAACAGAAGAAGAAAACACGCTCGATATTGACAATGATGATGACACTTTAATCATTGGTGTATCAAATAATATTGATTCTTTAAATCCTTTTTATAAAAACGGCCTCGTTTCGACTTATGCGCAAAGGTTCTTTTACGAAACTTTATTAAATATGGAAGGTCCAACAGAATTTGAGCCGCGTTTAGGTGAATTTACAACGGAAGATAATCAAAAATTTTTATTAACTTTAGTTGAAGATGCGACCTGGAGCGATGGAGAGCCGGTCACTACGAAAGATGTTGCTTTTACAATCAACACCATCGCTGACCCAGAAACTTTAACTTCCTTAGCAATCAATGTCGCAATGATTGAAGGTACAGATGATTCAGGAAAGCGTGTAGAAGATCAGGAAGAGTTGGCTGGTTTAAAAATTATTGATGACCATACAATGGAAATTCATACAAAAGAGCCCATTGATCTCAATTATCTTTCGGAATTCTTAGGATTTTCGGTATTGATAGCTCCTGAACATGTCTTTAGTGAATTTGAACCGGCGGATATGCACACAGCAGAACCTGCATTACATCCAACTGTTACTGGTGGTCCGTATCAATTTGTCGAAAATAAAGAAGATAACTATTTACATTTAACAGCTAACGAAAATTATTACCGAGACGCTCCGCTGATTGAAGATGTTTATTTAAGAGTACTTGATGGCGTTTCGATTGTGACTGAACTTCAAGCAGGAAATATTGATATGACAGCTGGTGCTGGGATCGGCGTGGTACCTGATGAAGATATCCCTTTAATTGAACAAGTCGAACATTTATCTGTTGAAAGTTCAATTGGTAACGGTATTCAATATATGACGATCAATCATGAGCGGGAACGTTTTGCGAACCCCAAAGTTCGTCAAGCTCTAGCTTATGCGATTGATCAAGAATTAGCTTTCGAAAACTTACTGCATGGTAATGGCGAAATTACAGAAACAATCTATACTTCCATGAATCCTTATAAAAACGAAGCGGTTGAAAGGATTCCTTATGATCCTGAAGAAGCAAAGCGACTACTTGAAGAAGCTAACTTTGATTTTAATGAACCCGTGCAAATGGTTATACCTACCGGAAACGTAGCGCGCGAACAGATGGCAGATTTAACACAACAATGGCTCCAGGATATAGGGGTGACAGTAGAACAAGAACATTATGATTTTACCACTTGGTTAAATACTGTACGCGAAGGGAACTTCGACATCGGCTTTGTTGGCCTTTCCCATACGTATGAACCTGATGTTCATAACCAATTCGGTACAGGTGGCGCCTCAAATTACGGTGGCATATCAGATCCTGTATTAGAACAGTATTTGGAAGATGGGAATAAAGGAATCTCATTTGAGGAAAGAAAACCAATTTATGATGAAATGCAAGAATATTTTGCAGAGACCTTACCTGCTATCCCTTTATATACAGAAGCAGAATATATTATAAAAGATCAAGATTTAGTAGGCGGCGCTAAACCCTTTTTCCAAGCAACGACAAACGATGTACACGAATGGTACTTTGAAGAATAAGAACGATTGATGAATCTTAGGAAGATAATGAAGAGGTGGAATATGTTGAAAGAAACAATATTAGAAGTAAAGAATTTAGCGATCTCCTTTAAGACATTCGATGGAAAAGTTAAGGCCGTTCGCGGTGTTAACTTCGATCTCAAGCGTGGAGAGACTTTAGCGATCGTTGGTGAATCTGGCTCAGGAAAATCAGTTTCCACTAAAGCAATTAATGGATTGCTTCCTAAAAAGAATACTGTAATTGAAAGCGGCGAAATTCTTTTTAATGGAAAAGCTTTGTTCAAAATAACAGAAGCTGAGATGGAAGAAATACGAGGAAAAGATATTTCAATGATTTTCCAAGATCCTATGACCTCATTGAACCCAACATTAACAGTTGGCAAGCAAATAGCGGAACCAATGATTAAACATTTAGATTATACCAAGGAAGAAGCACGTGAGCGCGCCATTGAATGGATGCGCCTCGTGGGGATTAAAAATCCAGGAGAAACGCATAAACACTTCCCTCATCAATTTTCAGGAGGTATGCGTCAACGAGTAATGATTGCGATTGCCCTTGCTTGTGAACCAAAAATATTAATTGCAGATGAACCAACGACTGCTTTAGATGTGACCATTCAAGCGCAAATTTTAGAAATTATGAATGATTTAAAAGATAAGATTGATACCTCTATAATTTTCATTACGCATGACTTAGGTGTAGTAGCCCAAATGGCCAACCGGATTGCCGTAATGTATGCTGGCCAGATTGTCGAAATTGGAACAGACGATGAAATTTTCTATGATCCAAAACACCCCTACACTTGGGGTCTATTAGCTTCAATTCCAAGTGCGGATGATAGTCAAATAGAACTTTATACGATTCCTGGATCTCCACCAAATTTATTACATGAGCCAAAAGGTGACGCTTTTGCTCCCAGAAATGAATTTGCTTTAGAGATAGATTTTATAAAAGAACCTGAAAATTTTAAAATATCTGAGACCCATTATGCCAAAACCTGGTTGTTACATCCAGATGCGCCTAAGGTAGAACCACCAGAAAGTATTCAAAAACGAAATAAAAAATTTTTAGCTTTATATCCAGAAAAAGTAGACCTAGTTGGAGGTGGCTTAAATGGCTAATCAAGAAAAAAACTCAATTATTGAAGTCAAAAATTTAAAAAAATATTTTAATGCTGGAAAAAAAGATGAGGTAAAAGCTGTTGATGACATCTCTTTTAATATTTACGAAGGAGAGACCTTTGGCTTAGTTGGAGAGTCTGGTAGTGGAAAGTCGACAACTGGCCGTACTCTCCTTAAGTTAGAAGATATTACTGAAGGAGAAATTTTATTTAAAGGACAAAACATCGAAGACGTTCGTAGTCGGAAAGAATTATTAAACTTTCGTAATGCCATGCAAATGATATTTCAAGATCCCTACGCTTCTTTAAACCCTCGTCTAACCGTTGGTAATACAGTGAAAGGTGCGCTAGATGTGCATCGTATCGGTCAAAACCGACGAGAACAAGACCAAATGGTAAAAGAATTAATTCAAGCAGTAGGTTTGGATGCTTCTTTTATAAATCGTTATCCTAAAGAACTCTCAGGCGGTCAATGTCAGCGTGTAGGAATTGCTCGAGCACTTGCTGTAGAGCCAGAACTCATTATCGCGGATGAAGCTATTTCCGCTTTAGATGTATCTATTCAGGCGCAAGTGGTGAATTTGCTAATTGAATTAAAGAAAAGTATGAATCTAACTTATTTATTTATTGCTCACGATTTATCAATGGTCCGTTTCATCAGTGACCGCATTGGTGTAATGAATAGTGGAAAACTTCTAGAAATTGCGTCTTCTGATGAATTATATAAAGCGCCCCTTCACCCTTACACTGAATCGCTGTTGTCTGCTATCCCAGTAGCTGATCCTGAAGAAGAGAGACATCGTCAACGAGTCACATATGATCGTTCAACTCATCAGTATGAAGAGAACGAAAAAGTTGCTATGTATGAAATTGCACCGGAACACTTCGTTTATTGTCACGCCGATGAAATTGAAGGTTACAAAATTAAATATGAACAATTACTACAAAATGCTTAATAGGTATTGTAAAAGAAAATGCAATTTGGTAACATTAGAATATCATTAAAATTAAATTAAAAAAGAGGTCGTCTCATGAACTCATTCAAAAGCTCCCAAAATAATATTCTCATTATTATTAAATAATTGGACTTATACTCATTAGATTTTTCTAATGCTGGTAGGTCCTATTCGACTTTGAATAAGAGAATGGGACGCACTAGAGCACCCATTCTACCCCGAATGGGTGCTCTTTTTATTTTAATGAAAAAACTATTCTACGGAAAGGAGAAAATCAATGAAACAATTTAAGAGATGGTATGTGTTCGTCTTTGCTTTTAGTTTTAGTTTATTATTATTCGCTTGTGGAGAGGAATTACCTGACCTCAGTGAAAATGCAGAAGATGAAGCAGCAGCCACTGATGAATTGGATATCGATTCTTTAGGAGATGATGCCCTTATTATTGGAATGTCCAATGCTCCTAGTTCGCAAAATCCCTTTTTCGCTCAGGGAACATCTGAACAATGGGCAATGAAATTTTTCTATGAAACTTTATTAAATCAAACGAGCGTAACAGAATTTGTTCCTCGATTGGGTGAATTCGAAACTGAAGATAACCAAACCTTCACTGTTCATCTAGATTCTTCAGCACATTGGACCGACGGTGAACCTGTTGTTGCTAAAGACATAGCCTTCACCCTCAATACAATAGCTCATCCAGATACTTTAACCTCAATGGCTGCCAAAATTGGGATGCTAGAAGGTACCGATAGTGCAGGTAAGATGGAAGAAGGAATAGAAGAATTAAGCGGCGTACAAATTGTCGATGATCATACTTTAGAGCTCACAACTAAAGAACCTGTGGATATCAATTACATCTCTGAGTTCCTAGGAACGGGCGTTATAATTGCGCCGGAACATGTTTTTGGAGACATTCCAAAAGCTGAATTACACACTTCTGAGCCTGCGATAGATCCTACTGTATTTAATGGCGCTTATGAATTTGTTGAATATCAAGATGAAAATTATCTACATATGACAGCAAATGAAGATTATTATCGCGGTACTCCGAAAATTAAAGACATATATATCCGTGTCTTATCGAATGAAGCCATGGTTACAGAATTACAAGCTGGAAGTATTGATATGATTTCCCAAGGTGGTTTTGGTGATATCCCTCATCATAATATTCCTCTTGTTGAAGCAGAAGAAAATCTTGTTGTAGAAAGAGGAGCAAGTCCTAATGTTCAATATCTCGTGATTAATCATGAAGACCCACGATTTGAGGATGCTCAAGTTCGTCAAGCGCTCGCTTACGCTATAGATTTTGATATGTCTGTCGAGAATCTATTGCTCGGAAATGGTGAAACTTTACCTGCCTCTTATTATTCTGAAAATAGTTATCGAGATGAGAACCTAGAACCTTATTCTTATGATCCGGAAAAAGCGAAAGAATTACTTGAAGAAGCAGATTTTGACTTTAGCCAACCTGTGGAATTAGGTGTTCCTACTGGAAACACAATCCGCGAACAAAACGCTGATTTAGTGCAACAAGGGCTAGAAGCTGTTGGCATAGAAGTCACCCAAACACAATATGACTTTACAACTTGGATGAATTTTTTACGTGATGGAGATTTTGATATTGGGATGTACGGGATGGGTCATGATTATGATCCGGATATCACAGCTTTTGTTGGTACTGGCGGTGCATCCAATCACTCAAGCTATAGTTCAGAAGAAATGGATTCTTTATTAGTAGCCGGCATCGAAGAAGTAGATCCAGAGCTTCGTTATCCAATTTATCAAGAAGTGCAAAAACTATTTAAAGAAGATCTCCCAGCTATTCCACTATATAGTGAGGCTGTTTACTCCGTTCAAGACAAAAAATTAAAAGGTGGTATCAAAGATTTCCATCCAGCATCTTTAGTTGATCTTCACGAATGGGAGTTTGTAGAATAAATAGATTTAAATTTTAAATATTAGAAAGGAACATGATAATGACAGAAAAAGTATCTTTACAAGAGGTTCAACAATTAGTCGAGGAAAATAAAAAGCCATTTGAGGAGTTTTTAGCTCTAGAAAGTGTCTCTACTCAAGGACGACAATTGCAAGAAACGGCAGAATACGTTGCCGGAATGTTTGAAGATTTAGGGGGAGAAGCTCGTATTTTAGATGATTTAAATGACAGTTATCCCTTAGTCTATGGCTTTTTCGAAGCAGGGCCTGGTGGTAATAAAGAAAAAACTATTCTTTTCTATAATCACTACGACGTACAACCCGAAGAACCTCTAGATGAATGGGAAACCCCTCCTTTTGAATTAACAAAAAAAGGAGATTTATTA
>X23_Garden_Dormouse__coassemble_64_pt1 | contig 11850 bp, 9 predicted proteins | sample X23_Garden_Dormouse__metabat2_high_PE_001 | metagenome-assembled genome bin X23_Garden_Dormouse | reverse complement strand
GGATAAAACAATAGCGATTCCTACAATTGAAGCTAACAAAGGTCGACTGGTTCGCAAAACATTATTAATATCTAATGCAAGATCATAATACTCATCATTGGTTTTAGTAAAAGTTTCCTCTTCCAAACCATCTCGATTAAACGCCCGAATAACTTTCAATCCCGTCAACCGTTGACGAAAGAGTAAATTAATGCGGTCTAAAGTCGCTTGCAATTTTGGAAAATAAGGAAATACCTTTCGAATAATAAAATAAATAATGATGAAAATAAGCGGCAGTGATGTCAATACAATCAAAGTCAATTGTGCATGTGCATTAAAAGCCATGAACAATCCACCAAAAAACCCTAGTGGTGCTCGCAATAATGGCCGCTGAGCCAATAAAAGAAATTGTTCAATCACATCGACATCGTTTGTCGTCCGTGTAATTAACGATGAAATACCAAATTGTTCAGTTTCATCAAAGGTTAACGAATTAACTTTTTTGAAAATTCGTTGACGTAAATCATGCGAAAAACCCATCGCATTTTTGGCCGAAAAATAAGAGGCCGCTGAACGCACCAAAATTGTCAGTAAGGTTACAAGCACCATAATAAATCCAATTCGTAAGACAATATCGATTGAACCTGTCGCTACTCCCTCATCAACAATGATGGAAAGTAAATAAGGAAGGAACAGCTCTCCAATCGCATTCCCGGCAGTTAGAAGAAATACAAGCAGTAACCCCTTTTTATATTTCTTTAAATCATTAAATACACTCATCCTGGCAATGAGCTCCTTTCTTTTATAACTAACACTTATACTATAGGATATTCTTACTAAAAAAAAGCATATGACGTAAACATTGCAATAATAAACACGCGGAATACTAGTCTATCACAAATTTTAAAATGTACGTGCCTTTAATCTCTAATAAGTGGTTCATTCATTACCTTTTATACCTGCTTTGCTACACTAAAAATTAAAAAAACGCACCCGTCACCTCAGTTTTCACTGATGAGACGAATGCGCTATAAAATATTTAATTCATTTCTTTTATATTTATTGAACCAAACCTAAGTAAGGCGCGAGACCAATAATGATAGCTGCTGTAGTTAGTAAAGTGACCATAATGGGTACCATAAATTTCAAGTACCTGTCATACGGTAACTTCACCAGCTCAATTGATCCCATAAGAGTAGCTGTGGGATAGATGGATGTAACAAAGTTAACACCCGCTGTAAATGCACTAATAAGGATAATTTGTCCTCCAGCACTCCCTAAATCACTTCCAATGAATAGCGCAGAAGCGACTGCTCCTAAAATTGGCATTGTAATTCCAGCAACGCCACTCGTAGATTGTAGAAATATACCGATCAAGACATAAGCGCCCAGTGCAAGCACTCCGAAAATCCAGATTGGCACATTAGCTAAAACACTAGAAATCCAATAAATAAAAGTAATAGACATCCCTTCTGAAGCATCCCCCATAATAATGGCGATCCCTCGAGAAATTGCAAGGATAAGTACGACTCCTAATAAATCCTTCACTCCATCAGTAAATACGTCAATGAATTCTGTTTCTTTCATTTTATTTATAAACAATAATAGGAGTGATCCTGCAAAAAACAGAAAAGCAAATTCATCGAAATACCAGCTGCCAAATGGTGAAATTTGGAAAGCACCTAAGAGGGTTCCAATAACTGGTATTTTAGCTAAAGCATTAATAGGTGCGTTCACGATATCTGCCGCTGTTTGCCCAAGTAATTCTTCCCAGGGAATAAAACCAATAATCATTAAAGCAATAATCACAAGAAAAACAGTTACTGAAGCTTTTCGACGAGCAGTAAATTTTGGTAAGGAACCTTCCTCCTCAACAAGAGGATCAATAGTATCAATATCATGAACTATGGATTTCTTGGAGTCTTTTTTTACTTTATTTGCATAGTTTATTAAATAAGCTGTCCCTATGATATATAGAACAACAAATATAACAAAACGTAATATTATTCCTGAACCAATAGATAATTCAGGGTTACCGATAGCCGATACAGCTGCACCTGTAGAAAAAGGATTCACTAAACTCGACATATTTCCGATACTTGCTCCGATGAACAAAACACCTAAACCAACAATAACATCATAGCCTGCTAAAACAAAGGTAGGAACAATGACCACTACAAAAGCAACAATTTCTTCCCAGAAACCAAAAGAGGTCCCGAGCAAAGCAAAAGCAAAAGTCATAATAGCAATTAAAAGACTCCCTTTAAATTTATCTAAAATCGCTCCAATTCCCGCATCTAAAGCGCCCGTGTAATTTAATACGGCTAAAAATCCACCAGCCATTAGGATACCAATTCCTACATCTGCCCCAGATTGAAAGCCTTGGATGGGAGCCATAATAATATCCCATAAGCCAGAAGGCTGAAGACCTTGTCCTTGAAGAATTTCACCATTATTAGAAAAAATAGCATCAAAAACAATTTCACCTGTTTCGGGGTCTACAACAGATTGTGGAACAAAATAAGATAAAACCGCCGTAAATATTAATGCAATTGTAACGATTGTATAAGCTGTTGGCATTTTAAATTTTTTCATTATTAATTAGCCTCCACAACTAAGTGCATAAAAGCTTCAATATAAATTGCGATGGCTGTTTTCATATCTTCAATGACCATATTTTCATTTGGTTGATGTTCTGTTTCTTCTTTTCCCGGCAACAAAGCACCAAAGGCCACAATATTATCCATAGCTCGTGCATAGGTAGCTCCGCCACTTAATTTAGGCTCCGACGTCATATCACCTGTCACTTCTTGATAAGCAGCCATTAATTTTTTTACTAACTCTGAATCTCGTTCAAGATAAACAGATGGTAAATAATCGTAATCTTCGACTTCTACTTGATGCTTTTTGCTGACTTCTTTTAAGCCTTCGTCAATAAACTCTTTGGAATAACTTACAGGGAAACGCATATCAATTCCTACTTTTTGAGATTGCTCATTAAATTCGACGCTTCCAACTGTTAGCATTAATTTTCCGGAAGCATCATCTTCAATCACACCATAAATACCTTCGCCATTTGGATCTGCTAGTACATTTACAATGAAATCAATCATTTTATTTCTTTTCCCTGCTTTATGAAGAGCTTCTGCAGCATAGACAATCGCATTCTCTCCTTGATCAGCTGCCATCGCATGAACAGCTTTTCCATAAACAATTAATTCATTTTCAACATGTTTATAGTTATGTCCTAATTCTTTTAAGGCATTTTCTACTGTTTCATCATAATCAACACGTGCTTGCTCCGGTACCGCATTTAGTGGGCCTCCACCCTCTAAACGGATAGTTGTTTCTTCATTTGTATGCAAATAATACTCAATGAGTCCTTTTTCTGCATAGTTTAAAGGGAAAGATGAATCTGGAGTGAAGCCCATCGTTGGAAGCTCCTCTTTGCTCGTATAGGCCTCCATACAACGCCATAACGATTCTTCATCAGTACCGAAAATAAAACGAACGCGTTGATTCAATTCATAGCCTTCATCTAGAATCGCTTTCAATGCATACATTGAAGCCAGCATTGGTCCTTTGTCGTCTGATGTCCCTCGGCCAAATAACTTTCCATCTTTTTCGGTTAACTCGAATGGATCGCTCTCCCAATTATTTAAGTCACCAACAGGCACGACATCTATATGCCCTAACACACCAAATAATTCTTCGCCTTCGCCAATTTCTGCATAACCATAATAGCCTTCTGGATCAATCATTGTTTCAAATCCTAAGTTTTTAGCGATCTCTAATATTTTTTCCAAAGCTTCTTGGATAGATTCACCGAATGGTTCTTGACCATTTTCCTCCAGCACACTGTCAATAGCTATCAAATCTGCTAAATCTTCTTTATATTCTGAAAATAAAGCATTAATTACTTTTTCTGTCTCCATATATTTATAGGCTCCTTCGTTTATTATTTCAAACATCAATAAATCTCTGTAAACTATCACTTATTTATTGTTAAATGAAGTGAAGTTCTTATACCTGTATAACTCAATCACTCCCTTGACTTTATATTCTTTTATAAATTATAGCACGAACGTTTGAAACGCTCAGTAATACGTTAACGCGAACGAGCATTATTTACAATAATGAATGTAATATAGATAGATGATAAAAAAGAACCTCTTCTGGACACGGTTAATTTACTGTGAATTATTAATAGAAAAGGAAGTTTCAATATTTATCTTACAAATAATAAAAATTAAAAATCCCTATAAAACGTCTAAAAAAATTAGACATCTTATCAGGGATCTTAATTTTTTTATACTATTCATCCAACGATTGATACTCTACTGCCAAACCTTTTTGAATACCTGGGCGGCTTGAGATTTTTTCAGCCCATTCTAGAAGGTTTCCATATTCCTTCACATTCAGAAATTCAGCAGATCCTTCATATAAGTCACCTAAAACTAAGCGGCCATACCAAGACCATATAGCAATATCTGCGATAGTATAATCATCAGCAGCTATATAAGACCGGTTTTCTAAATGTTTATCAAGGACGTCTAATTGACGTTTTGTTTCCATGGTAAAACGGTCAATAGGATATTTCATCAATTCTGGCGCATAATTAAAGAAGTGGCCAAAACCGCCACCTATATAAGGAGCAGAACCAATTTGCCAAAACAACCAATTCATTGCTTCAGTTCGGTCACGAATATCATTAGGAATTAACTCGCCAAATTTTTCTGCTAAATAAAGTAAAATAGAAGCAGATTCGAAAATTTCCAAGCGTGGATTCTCACTTTGATCAACTAAAGCAGGAATTTTTGAATTAGGATTAATCTCTACAAAATCCGAACCAAACTGGTCACCTTCTCCTATATTGATTTTATATACATCGTAATCTACGTCTACACCTAATTCTTTTAGTTCTTCAAACACAATCGTAACTTTGATACCATTGGGTGTGCCTAATGAGTAAAGTTGAAAGGGGGCCTCTCCAACTGGTAAAGTTTGTTCAAAACGACTGCCAGCCGTTGGACGATTACCACTTTTTTCTGTATTTTCGTCTTCCCACTGCCATACTTTTGGCAATTCATAATCCGACATAATAACACTCCTTATAATTTTTATAGTAACTTCATCATACTACTGAAACATGAGAAGCCACAAGTGTAACTCATTTATTTACAAGATAGTTCGCTTATAATAATAAATTTCTATTAAAAATTATTATTTAAAGATCCAGATCGAATTGATAAATTTTGTCTAAGTGTTTAAACTTCAGTAAGTTTCATAAAATTTATAGTCTGGATGGACTACGCTATGTCAAAAAAGTATTTAAAAAAACGCACTTATAACTTTTCTAAGGCAGAATTTATAAAATCAGTTTTGGCTTCTGTATATTTATGTTTATCGTTCTTATTTTGTTTTGATAAATTCCGTTTGATTTGTTCATATTCAATTCTAGCTTCATTATGGATTCTCAAATAATCTCTAAATTGTAAATGCTGAGTAAGATATTTGCTCCCACTCTGATACATATGAATTTGATGTGTTCTTGGTTCTCCTTTGATAAAGTAATGCCTATCAGGCAATATCTCGGTTCCCTTATAAGAATATCCAATTTCTTTTAACAAAGAAATACAGGATTTTCCCTCATGAAATTCATTGATCTCAATAGCTATATCAAGAATTGGTTTTGCGCTTAAATTTTCAACTGCTGTACTACCAATATGATAAATAGCAACTATGTAATCACCTATTTTATTTTTGATTCTTTCTTTTTCCAAACTAAATTCTTGGTTCCAATTACTTGTCCAGGGGACTATAAACACCTCGCCTTTAGGCAATCCTAACATCTTCTATCACCCCTTATCTAAACATTAAAACAATACACAAAAAAGTTAATTCTACCATAACCATTCTGTCTTAATATTTAAAAAAAACATTACTTAAAGGATATAAAGCTCTTAAACACTCATCTAATAACACATACTTCTCCACGGTATAAGCTCTTTTGACAAATAGTTACAAGAACATCTTTATATTATAGTTTTGTTTTATTAACTTTTCGCCTTTAAGCATATGATTTTGTCTCAACCAGTCCTGCTCGATATCTTGTTATAGCAGCTAGCATGATACCACATAGGAAAATAAATAATCCCCCATACTTCCCATGAGTGAAACCCAAGGCATAGATTGCAAATTCCACTATCATTGAACAAACTAAATGGCTTTTTGTTAATTTTCCTACGGGCTTCCAGTTAATAAATGTTTGAGTAACTCTGATAATATAGTATACGATAAATAAAAACTGAACTCCCCAAAAGAGCCAAGGATTTGATAGATCAAAACCTTGGTTTAACCAAAGACGAGTAAGTAAAGATATCGCTGTTACTGTTGTAGTAATGACTCCCGTCGTATAGTACTTCATGTGTTATCCTCCTCCTTATTCTATCTCATAAATTCATCATTATTTAAATCTATGGATAGACTCTCATTTCATTATTGAAACGAGAATATTCTGATCTAAATCATCTTAGAATTCGCTCCTTATCTTAAAACCTTATCAATTCTGATATTAATATTGTCATTCATATCACTTTCTTTAACATACGCTAACACGAAATAATTACTCTGTGAAATATTTTTATAATACCGGTCATTTAGATTCATAAATGCACTATTGTGTATTTGATCGATCTGACAGCTTCTTACAGGACCATCTTTAATGTTAAATAACTTTTCCTCTCTTTAAATGCATCACATAAAAACATAGTCTTGATAACTCGCCTACAGATAATTTTTTGAAATTTTAAACTAACAGATTGAAAAAACTATCTATTTATTATAACAATAGATAAATCTAAAAAATGAGTGCCTTATCTCCGCTTGGTTACCGCAAATAAGACACTCAGTGTGCTACATCATATTAAAGAATTAAATATCAGCTTTGTTTCGTTACACATACAGTTCTTTAAAAACTTTTCTATTCGGTGATCTCTTTTACTGATTCTTTATTTCCTGTTCTGCAAGGAGTGGGACTAAATTATCAAAAATATGAGTATCCCCATCTGTAATTGAGTATCCTCCATAATATTTACTATTCTTATCAACCACTTGAAATTCTTTCAGTCGTTCATAAATTGTTTGGGCTAAATCATTTTCATCCGCTTCTAAAGCATATAAGATGAGAAATCCATAAATAGCAGGAGATTCATAATCTACAGTAGGTTCTTTTGTTTGTCGATCATACATCCCATGGACGAGACCACGATTATCCATTTCATCTTGGATAAATGTAAGAAACTCTTCTGAGGGGTTACCGACTTGAGCATAGTGATAAGCAAGAATCGCTTGGTCAACAATATTAATATTATCACTAAACGTATATTCATCTTCTTCTACATTATAAGATACCGGATAAAAACCATCTTCTAGAGGTGCTTCCGTTAACACTTGAGACGTCTTAGCTACTACTTCTTTGTCTATCAACCAAAGCATCCATTCCTTGGATATCTATATAGGATAAACTAACATCAAAACTAGCATCCTCATACTCTTGATCATAAAAATTCGTATAGATATTATTTTTGACATTGTGTTCATTTAAATATTCACTAATAGAATCCGCTGTATCCATATATTGATCGACGTCCCATTTTTCATAAGCCATAGCTAGCGCATATAAGACACGAATATCGTCAATTAACGCATTCGTTGAAACATCGCTTGTTCCATCTTCATTAAGTTTCCAGTTTACAAAACCATCATTTTCTAAAAAATAATCCGTTAACTGATCATAAACCTTATTAAATAAAGTTTGGTCATCTTTGTCTAAAGCATAATACATTAAAAGGCCTAATGTCTCAGCTAGTGCCTCTCGTCCTTGAACTAGGTCTTCGTCTACTTCGCCATTATTCTGGATATAAGTGGCTATCGTTCCATTATCATTTTGTAACCAATGATGAATAAACTCTTCAGTCATTTCAGTTGGCACTTCCTCTGGCTTTTCAGCTTGATCTTTAGATTCTTCTTTGTTCATACACCCATAAAGCGTCCCTACACAGATTAAAAGAAGAATAACCATAAGAGCTATATGTTTGATGGGTATTCCTCCTTTGCCCTTCACGGTAACACAGCCTTTTCTTCTAAGAGGGTTTTCTTAATATAGTTTACAATTTGTTCGGCAGTATCTCCTTATCCAAACGGGTTTTTAATTGCTGCCATTTTAGCATAAGCTAATTCATTTGTAAGCAAATGTTGAGCTTCTTTAAAAATCAATTCTTCTGAATTCCCTACTAACTTCAACGTTCCAGCTGCTACTCCTTCCGGTCGTTCTGTGGTATTACGTGTAACTAGTACGGGTTTTCCTAGACCTGGAGCTTCTTCTTGGATTCCTCCAGAATCTGTAATTACAAGATAAGCTTTATGCATCGCCTGAATAAACTGTGCATACTCTAAAGGTTCAATTAGATGAACATCTTTATTTTCCCCGATTTCATCCAATGCTATTTTTCGAACTTTTGGATTTTTGTGAATAGGAAAAACAATTTGTACATCATTATTAGCTGCCGTAATACGAGCAATCGCGCGGAAAACAGATTTCATGGTTCCTAAATTTTCTCTTCGATGAGAAGTGAGCAGGATGGTCTTTTTACCATTATTAAAAAGCGTTTCAAGCTCTTGTGGAAAAAATGACTCTCGCTGACTAATCTGTAATAATACATCAATCACTGTATTTCCAACAACTTCTATCGACTCTTCTTTGATATTTTCTTTTAATAGATTATCTCTATTTGTATCCGTCGGAGCAAAATGATAAGAGGCAATTCTTCCCACCATTTGACGATTCATTTCTTCAGGAAAAGGCGAGTGAATATTATGGGTTCTTAGACCCGCTTCGACATGACCTACTGGAACTTGGTTTAAATAAGCACTATAAGCTCCAACAAAAGTTGTCGTTGTATCACCATGTACCAATACTAAGTCCGGTTGTTCTTGTTTAATTATAAAGCTAAGCTTATTGATCAATTTTCCTGTTAGTTCTTCCAGTGTTTGATTATCTTGCATAATATTTAAATCATAATCAGGGACAATCCCAAAAAGATCTAGCACTTGATCCAACATTTCTCGATGCTGGCCTGTATTGACAACAATATTCGATATGGTACGTTCTTTATCCAATGCTTGAACGACAGGTATCATTTTTATTCCTTCCGGTCTAGTTCCAAAAATGGTCATTGTTTTCAACATAAAAATCATCCTTCCGAAGATCTTTTGCTTTTACTTTTAACGATTGCTTTTTTATTTTGTTCCGGATTAAATCGTTCTGTTTTGTACCATTTCACTTCTTGGTTAAATAATGCTCGTTTAATTTCTCGATAAGAGGCGTTCAATACTAAGACCACCCACATTTGAGAATAAATAAAGTACATCAATACGACGACTAAAGCATTCTTTAAATTGAATTGTCCTTTTTCTAAACTCAATGCCAGCCATACCTCTACTAAAAACAATAAGAAACCCGTAACGAGAAGAACAATCGATACATTTCCTATTAAAAGTTCCAAATCAAAAATTAAATTTAAGATAAACATTAAGTGAGAAATCAATATCCCACCGAAAAAGAATATATAGGTGAATAGGAAGTAAAACAAATCCATTCTGACCTTATTATTCAGTTGTCTAAATTGAGAAAGGAATTTAAAAATCACATACTGGTTTCCTTGAGCCCGTCTCAGACGTTGTTTCCACCAAACTTTTAGCGTTTCTAGCTCCTGCTCCCAAGTAATGGCTGCTGGGTAAAACCGGATACGATAGCCGGCATTATAGACACGAAAGCTGAGTTCTGTATCTTCAGAGATTGCTTGCTCATCCCTTCCACCTAATTCTTCAATCACCGAACGACGTATAGCGAAATTAGTTCCTGGAATAGTCGTCATTTTGAACCAGTGCCAGCGTCCTGCTTGATCGAGCCATTGAAATGTCAAAGTTTCGACATTAATAAAACGTGTCAATAAATTTTCATTTGCATTCGATACTCTAAATTTACCAACAACAGCCGCAGCTTTTTTATCATTATTTAATCCCAAGACTAAATTATAAATAGCTTCTGGTTCTGGGGTATTATCCGCATCATAAACGACAATAACATCACCTGTAGAATGTTTTAATCCTTGATTTAAAGCTCCTGATTTTCCTTTTCCTCCAGTTGGCGGTTTTGTATGAAGTGGCCGAATAAAAGGATAACGTTCTGCATATTCGTCCACTATAGATCCAGTCTCATCCGTGGAGTTATCATTGACTGGAATAACTTCCAATTTATCTTTCGGATACTTTAAATTAATCATTGCTTGCAGAGTATTTTCAATCACTACTTGTTCATTATGGGCGGGAATCAATATACTAACCGTTGGCAATTCCCCTTCATTCTCTGAAAACTTTTTAACATTTTTATCATGTTTTAAATATTCTAAATAACCACCAAGCATTAAGAAGATATGATAAAACAGCATGAACCAGAGAAGAAACAGAGCCAAATATAGGAAGAAATTAGCCATAATTTACACAATCCTTTCTTGATTATCTCTTATTTGCTACATATGAGTGTCTAGAGACATATTTTTCTAAGCGTCTTCTTCTTATACCTAAATAAAATGTAAAGCTAAGGAACATAAGAACAGCCGTTATGCCGATGATAGCGATTACCCAAGTGATGATGATCACCATTTCGACAATATGGTAATACATAAAATCAAGCGAAGTCGTCATTAGACCTAAGTTATTCACTTTTGCTTTAATCTCACCATTTCCACTTTGAATATTTACATTGTCGACCACCACTGTATTATCCATTTCTTTGAGGTCAATCCATTCAATATTTTTAATTGTTTCCATTTCATCTAATACTTCTTGTAATCCTTCTAGCCCTAGGTACGGGTGATAAAAGGCGCCAATCAATCCGCCTTCTGTCACTTGATAAAAATCTGCTGATTCCATCATATTGTCCACCGGATCTTCTTCTTCAGGTTGAACATATCCTATGGTTTCAGGAAGCAAAAGCATCCCGTTTAAAAATTCCGGTTCTGACGCATAAGGCGTAGTGTCCATAATTTCCCAATCTTTATCACTCAATTGTACTTGTCCTACATAGGTAGAGAAAAAATTAGAAACTACTTGATAACCATGTTGAGATATCGTGTAATGAGGAGGCTCAAAAGCAAGAGGATATAACCCGTAATTCGCTAATTCTTGTACGCCTCTTGTCAATCGCTCTTCAATATACTGCTGTTCGTATTTTTTATTTTCTGTCATATGTGCTTCATATTCTTCCTGACTTGCGAAATCATCCATTGAAATTTTTTCCACTTCATCTTCCGGCCCATGATAAATTGGCATTTGGTTCTCAACATCCCAAAATTCAAAACCTTCTCCCGTTTCAGAATCTCGGAATTGGTGAGTATAACCATGGAAGACTACACTTCCTCCATTATTTTGCATATACTTGAGAACTTCGAGCACTTCTCTTTGGTCTTCGAAATGATATCTTCTGCCACTTTCAGGATCTGTATACACCGGTATAACAGCAATCATATAAGGTATGTTCCTGTCAGCTAATTCCTCTGCAACAGCTCTTAATCGTTTTGGATCACTTAATGGATGAACATCTTCTAAACGAATATATGCTGGTGTTTTATCTGTCGCTTCTACATCGAAAAAAGTATTCAAGACTTGGGAAAAATAAGCCGAGTAAGGTCGATCAAATGAATCGGCAGCTAAATAGTAATTTTTTTCGTTTCTCATAATTAATGGAGCTGTTCCTTCTTCGCCAACTCCTTCTACAAGAACTTCCGCATTTTCATCTAATTCGGTTCC
>X23_Garden_Dormouse__coassemble_54_pt1 | contig 12302 bp, 12 predicted proteins | sample X23_Garden_Dormouse__metabat2_high_PE_001 | metagenome-assembled genome bin X23_Garden_Dormouse | reverse complement strand
TATTTGATTACGTTCATTATACTGACTACTTTTACTCTTGTGAAATACTTGTTTTGATATGGGTTCATAAGTAATTTGTTATAATCGAGTAAGAAAGGAAGATCGATTATGAATCAAACTAATCCCCGCTATATGCTTCAATATATTGATGCTTTATTAAAACATAATAATTTCACTAAGGCTGCTAAAGATTTATATATTTCACAACCTTATTTAACACAAACTATTCAAAAAATTGAAAAAGAATTAAATACTGAAATCATTAACCGAAAAAGTTCACACTTCCAATTAACGGATGCAGGAAAGATCTATTACCAATATCTAGAAACGATTGAGGAAGAAGAAGAGACTTTTAAAAGAGAACTAACTAAACACACTAATACTAGTGACCCAGTTATTCGCCTTGGGATCCTTTCTAGTTTAGCGACTTATGTCTTGCCCCTAACTTTACCTTTATTTATGGAAAAATTTCCAAAAACTCCTATAGTGATTAATGAAGATTTACCTAAAAATAATGAACTTGGAACGATTAATCATGAACTGGATTTTTACATTGGTCAAAATTCTGAAACAGTTGCTTCTTCACTTATTACTAAAGGAAGTGGATCTCAAGCTTATTACGCTGTTATCCCGCCTACTTCTAGCTTGTATCAGCCAGATAACACTATTTTAAACAAAGGAAGTTTTACGATCGATCAATTATTGAAAGAAAACCTAATACTTACAACAAGTGGATCTGCGATTCGGCGACAAGTAGATCGTTTATTACAGAGACATAAAGTTACGCCAAAGATCGTTTTAGAAAGCTCTAATATTTATACAGTGATGGAGTTAGCAAAAAATGATATTGGTGTGGCCTTTGTGCCTGAAGGCTTGATAAAACCTTCTCGTCATCATGCTTATAACTTATACGCCATAGCGCGCGACTTAATTTCTGTAGATTATTTTGTGGCTTATTCTGCATCTAAAACTTTAACGACAGCTGAACAAGCTTTTGTAGAGATATTCACTGAGAATCTACAAATCTATACTTCGTATTAAAAAATAGCGAGAAATTAATCAAAACCTTATCATCTTTCTTTTTGAAAAGTATCGTTATATTGTTAAAAGCCCCCACAGGGAAGCGCTTGAGTTAATGAATGACTTACCTGTATAGCTAACTTTTGAATTTATAGAAGAGACGAAAAAATACTTAATAGTAGGTCAAATTGTTAGAACGTAAAAAATATTTCATATTTTTTTGTATATAATAAAATTACATTGCACAATTGTAAGCGCTGTGCTAAAATAAATCTATAAATAAAAACAATGAAAAAACATGAATTGTTAAATTAGAAGCGAGCGCTCTTCCTTTACTTGTACTGATTAAAAGTTAAAAAATTCGTTACATCAACGATTGAGAAATTAAAAGGTAATAAAAGATTGAAGATTATGTAAGAATAATCGCTGATTTGAAAAAGAGGAGTGCTTAACACTCCTTTTTTTATGTTTGAGAGCGCATAGATAATAAGAGGGGGGATATTTTGTTAGGTGCATCATTATATTTAGCAGAAGATGTCGCAAAAAATTTGTCTTTTATTGAACGTATGCATGATGCAGGTGTGCAAACTATTTTTACTTCCATGCATATCCCAGAAGACGAGCCAAAAGATACACTAAATGCGATCAGAAAAATTACGCAAAAAATGGCTCAATATGACATGGAACTAATGATTGATGTTTCAGCAGAGACTTTTGATATTTATGGTGTGGAAAAAGAAGATGCAAAAGATTTTTTTACAGTTTTAGGGGTAAGTAATCTGCGTATTGATTACGGGTTTACTTATCAAGAGATGAAGGATTTATCAGAAGATTTTCAAATTGTTTTAAATGCCAGTACGATTGATGAAGCAACAAATGAAGGATTGTTGGCAGTTGGCTTTAATTTACACGAGATTACAGTTTGCCATAATTTTTATCCAAGAGAAAATACTGGTCTAGGCCGTCAATTTTTATATGAAAGAAATAAATATTTACATGAAAAAGGTTACAGAATCCAAGCATTTATTCCGGGAGACCAAGAAAAACGAGGACCGGTATATGCTGGTTTACCAACTTTAGAAGAACATCGCTATGCAGATCCTCTTTATGCTTATTTAGATTTAGTAGAAAATTTTGGGGTAGATGAGGTCCTAGTGGGCGATATCGAAATGAATGAACAAAATTTGAAACGTCTCAAACAATGGCAAAGAGAGAAAATTATCACATTACCCATAGAGCCACTAGCACAAAATCCTGGGAAAATTTTCTATGATAAACATATAAATCGTCCTGATGTAGCAGAAGATGTTGTACGTTCGAGCCGAACAAGAATTGCTTTAGTGGATGAAAAGATTGCTCCCATAAATAATAATATTGTACGACCAGTGGGAACGATTACAATGGATAATGAAAAGTATGGACGTTATGCTGGCGAAATCCAAATTACAAAAAAAGACTTACCAGCCGATGAACGAGTTAATATATTAGGACAAATTACAAAACAAGCTATTCCTTTATTACCGTTTATTCAAAGTCAAACAGCATTTAAATTTATAGGAGGTTAATAGATGAAAAATTTTACAGAACAAAGGAACCCCACATCAATGAATTTAGACCAAATGACAATCGAAGAGATGCTTGAATTGATGAATCATCAAGATAAATTAATTCCTCAAGCCATTCATAAAGTTTTACCTGAAATAAAAAAAATGATTGAAGTAGTTGTCGAGAGTTTTAATAATAATGGGCGGTTGATTTATATAGGGGCGGGTACAAGTGGAAGATTAGGCATTTTAGATGCGGTTGAATGTGTCCCTACCTTTGGTACTTCTCCTGAAATGGTTGTCGGCCTTATTGCAGGAGGAGAAACAGCGATTAAAGATGCGGTAGAAGGCGCTGAAGATTCCAAGGAACTGGCCGAAAAAGATTTAAAAGAACTACACTTAAATGAAAAAGATGTTGTAGTAGGGATTGCAGCAAGTGGAAGAACTCCCTATGTAATTGGTGGTTTAGAGTACGCCAAAAAAATGGGCGCACAAACAGGAGCTATTTCAAATAATGAAAACACCAAAGTTAGCGCAGCTGCAGATTATCCAATAGAAATTATTACAGGCCCTGAGGTTTTAACAGGTTCTACACGTCTGAAAGCAGGGACTAGCCAAAAACTGGTTTTGAATATGATATCTACAATCAGTATGGTAAAAATAGGAAAAGCTTATGAAAATTTAATGGTAGATGTACAAGCAACGAATGAAAAATTAGTCGATCGCTCAAAGCGGATCATTATGGAAGCAACAGGCATTGGATATGAAGAGGCAGAAAATGCTTTTCACGAAGCTCAATCGGTGAAATTATCCATCGTAATGATCTTAGCGGATGTTTCAAAAGAAGTAGCGGAGAAAGTATTAGCTGAAAAAAATGGTCTAGTAGAAGATGCTATCCAAAAGCTAACCACATAAATTCTGTGTTTCCTCAGGATCCGTGCTATACTTAATCTATTAGTCATAGAAAGGTGAGGGACATGGCGACAAAAAACATCCTAGGTTTACTGAAGAGTATGCTGAATGAATTGCCAAAGGCTGAAAAGCGAATTGCAGAAAAAATATTGGAAGAACCGGAAGAAGTCGTACATATGACGGCTTCAGAATTAGGTAAATTTGCCGAAGCAAGTGCAGCTACCGTTATACGTCTATCCAAACGGTTAAAAATTGCAAGCTTTACGGAACTAAAAATATTTATATCAAGAGAAATAGAATCTGAAAGCCGAGAAGTATACTCTGATATTGATGCGGACGAGTCTGCCCAATCGATTATGGATAAACTTCATTGGAATTCAAGCTTAGCCATGAAAGATACCGTTTCAATGTTAGAAGAAGATGAACTCTTAAAAGCCGTAAATATCATTCATGATGCTTCGGTGATTTATACTTTTGGTATAGGTGCATCAGGCCTTGTGGCAGAGAACATTTCTCAAAAATGGAGTCGAATCGGGAAAACATGTATTCATATTAATGATGCCCATGTGTTGTTGGCTGCTTTAGTGGGTAGCGAAAAAGATGCAGTATTTATTGGTATTTCTAATTCTGGTGAAACACATGAAGTAGTTAAGTTAGAAGAACTTTCTCGAAAACACGGCCACCAAACGATCTCTATTACACGTTTTGGGACTAATGCCTTATCTAAAAATGCGGATGTTGCTCTCCAGCACGTCCGGGCCAATGAAATTGAAATACGTAGTGCAGCAACCAGTTCTTTGCACGCACAATTTTTAGTTGTAGATATTTTATTTTATATTTATGTTTCTCGTAATTATGATCAAGCCCTTGATAAAATATTTGATTCTCGTGGAGCAGTGGAGGAGTATAACAAAGAGATGCCTGACTAAATAAATCAAAAAAAGAACCGGACGTAATGGATGGAGTAAATTTTCCAGCCATTTGCCGGTTCTTCATATTTTAGAACTTCAAATTATTTTTTTGCATTCTGTTTCGCGTCTTTAGCTGTATCTTTTGCATCTTTTTCAACATCTTCTTTTGCGTCTTTTGTATCTTTCGCCGTATCTTCAGCTTCATCTTTTACGTCTTCTTTTGCAGATTGAGCTGTTTCTTTAACGTCTTCTTTCGCGTCTTTAGCTTGGTCACCAACTTCGGACACAAAATCTTCTGTTGTATGTTGAACATCTTGAGCAGCGTCAGATAGTGTTGAACGTAAATTTTGTGATGAATCAACTAATGACTCACGAACATCTTGTACAGCATGTTTAGAGGTATCTGACAATTCAGCACCCTTTTCTGCGGCTAAGTCTGCATATTCCATACCTTGCTCTCTTAAATCACCAAACTTATGACCAATTTCTTTTCTGGTTTCTTTTCCACTTCTAGGAGCAACTAAAAAGCCTACACCTAAACCGACTAAAACACCTTTAACAAATGATGAAAATTTTGAACTCATAACTATCACTCCTGTTAATATATTGTTTGCTAACTACATTATAAATCAAAGCGTTTTATTGTACAAAAATAAGCCTTGAAAATTAGACATTTGTCATCATTAATATAGATTCTTTCATAGTTGTTTATGATTTTCTTAATAATTACCCTGTATGATAGGGAAGCGATACTTTAAAATGAGTAAAATTCAATAAATAAAAGAGTTAAATAAGCGAGGAGAATATAGATGAAAATTGGAATTGATAAAGTTAGCTTTTTTACCCCGCCAACTTATGTAGATATGGTGGAATTAGCAGAAGTTCGTGATGTTGATCCAAATAAATACTTAATCGGTATCGGTCAAGAGAAAATGGGCATTGCAGATAAACCTTATGATGTTGTGGCAATGGCTGCTAATGCGGCACGACAAATTTTAAGTGACAAAGACAAAGAAGAAATTGATATGGTTTTATTTGCGACAGAAACAGGTGTGGACTTCTCAAAAGCAGGCGCAACATGGATCCATGATTTATTAGATATCCAACCTTATGCACGTTCTATTGAGTTAAAACAAGCTTGCTATAGTGGAACAGCAGCTATTCAGTTAGCGATGGGCCATATTGCCTTACATCCTGAAAGCAAAGTCCTTGTTCTAGCTAGTGACATTGCAAAATATGGTGCAAATACTGGTGGAGAACCTACACAAGGTGCAGGCGCAGTTGCTATGTTATTGACAGCAAATCCTCGAGTCTTAACAATTGAAACAGAAAGTGTATCTTATACAGAAGATATTGATGACTTCTGGCGCCCAACATATTCTGATTATGCTTATGTTGATGGGAAATATTCAAACGAAGCTTATTTAAATACATTAACAGCCACATGGAATCGCTACAAAGAAACACAAAAAGCAGAGTTAGCCGATTTTGAGTCTTTGCTATTCCATGTTCCTTATACAAAAATGGGTCGTAAAGCATTACAAGCTTTAGAAGATGAAATGGGCGAAGAAACTACAGCACGTTTCAATAAATATTATGAATCTGCTATTGTCTATAATAATATTGTGGGAAATATTTATACAGGTTCTTTATACTTAAGTTTAATTTCATTATTAGAACAAGCAGATAAATTAAAAACTGGAGCCCGCATTGGTATGTTCAGCTATGGTTCAGGTGCGGTCGGAGAATTCTTCGTAGGCGAAATTCAAGAAGACTACCAAAAATATTTAATAAAAGATGTCCATGAATCATTACTAGAAAATCGAGTTAAATTGTCGATTACTGATTATGAAAAAATCCTTTCAAATCCTGTTGAAATTGACGAAGAGGGTAATGCTTCCATAGATGTCCAAGATGTTTCACCAGAAGATTTTGTCTTTGTAGGTGTCGACCAGCATAGACGTCAATATGATCAAGCAAGCAACATAAATAATTAAGGTTGGTGTGAAGATGGAAAGAGTATTTATTGTCGGCGCAAAACGGACAGCGATTGGTTCTTTTCTAGGCTCTCTAGCGAAAGTATCGGCTGCAGAATTAGGAGCAGTGGTTACAGAAGCCGTATTGAAAGAAGCTGGTATAAATAATGAAGAGGTTAACGAAGTTATTTTTGGAAATGCTCTACCAGCAGGACAGGGGCAAGGAGTTGCTCGCCAAATTTCAATTCAAGCAGGTATTCCAGAGACCATACCAGCTTCTGGTGTTAATATGGTCTGTGGTAGTGGCTTGAAATCAGTGATGAACGGCTATGCTTCTGTCCTTTCAGGAATAAATGATGTTGTTGTGGCTGGTGGAGTAGAATCGATGAGTCAAGCACCACATCTAATGCCTACAAAAACTCGCAATGGTATTAAGATGGGAAGTTTTGAAGTAGAAGACCACATATTAAAAGATGGTCTAACAGATGCTTTTAGTCATGAACATATGGGAATGACTGCTGAAAATATAGCAGAACAATATAATGTTTCACGTGGAGCACAAGATGAATTTGCTTATAAATCCCAACAAAAAGCAATAAAAGCGCAAGATAATGGGGCTTTCGAAGAGGAAATTGTACCTGTAGCTGTAAAAAACAAACGAGAAGAAAAAATAGTCGATCAAGATGAGTTTATCAATCGGCAATCTACATTAGAAAAATTATCGAAACTACGACCTGCTTTCAAAAAAGATGGTTCAGTAACAGCAGGGAATGCTTCAGGGCTGAATGACGGGGCTAGTGCTACTTTAATCGTTAGCGAGACTTACTTAAAAGAACATAACTTAACACCATTAGCTGAAATTGTAGCAGTTGGTCAAGGCGGTGTTAATCCACAAATTATGGGTATAGGCCCTATTACAGCGGTCCAAAACGCTTTAAAACAATCGGAGTTAACACTAGACAAAATTGATATCCTTGAATTAAATGAAGCTTTTGCGGCTCAAAGCATCGGAGTTGTTGAGGAATTAGCTAAAACTAGTGGAGTGGCTGCTGAAGATATTTATAAAAAAACAAATATAAACGGAGGAGCTATTGCTTTGGGTCATCCGATTGGTGCTAGTGGCAATCGTGTGTTGGTGACGCTACTGCATTTAATGAAACAACGAGAAAGCCAGTATGGTCTTGCTTCTCTATGTATCGGCGGCGGTATGGGAGTTAGTATGATTTTAAAGAGACCGGAACTAGAAAATTAAATGTATAAAAAGAATCTGAGTAAAGGAGGCAAAGTCACTTTACTCAGATTTTTAAATTTTGAATACTCCTCTTTATAAAAATGTCGAGAGAATGAGCTGAAAGTGGGTTAACGGCTAACAATACTGTTAAAAAAGTTAAATTATTAGTTAAAACAAATCTAGATGATGTTCTGATACATATCAGGAAAATAACCTGATCAGTCTCTATTTATATCTAAAGTGATGTCATAAAAATCCAGTCCACTTGTTCTTCATCTCCCATGTAAAAAGAATGAGCATCTATTTTTTTAAACCCATATTTTTTATAAAAAGCAATCGCGTTTATATTTTTTTCCCAAACACCTAACCAAATAGCTTGTTTATTTAATTTTCTAGCTCGTTTAAATGCAAATTCCACCAATTGATTACCTAAACCTTTTTTCTGAAAAGAAGATAGAAGGTAAAGGCGTTCAATTTCTAAAGCGTTATTTCCTATTTGCTCTGTTTGTGCCTCTAATGTATTTATTTTTAGATAACCAGCCACTTGGCTATTATAGAGTATAAAATAAAATTCAGATGAAGGATGTTTTAATTCTTTTTCTAGAAGAGAAATTTGAAAGGTATTTTTTAAATAAGCATCAATATTTTCTGGTTTATTTTTAGAACGAAAGGTATCATCAAAAGTTTTTATGCTAACATCTTTAAGAGTATGTAAATCTCGTTCTGTACATTTTCTTATCATGATTGACATAATAATTTGCTCCTTTACAAATCTAAGCGATAGAGTTTTTATAAAAAGATTAGCTTCTAGTAATTACCTATTATTTTATAATTAAAGAGGTCATTAAGTACAACTACAAGTCTATAAAGTTAAATTTCGTACCACTATTTTTACTTATTGGAAGAGAATTTTATTATGCTGTACGAGCTGAAAACAAATTAGTGCAAAAGCAATATACAAGAAGTATAAAAAAGTACCCACTTTAATGTAATTAAGTGAGTACTTTTTCTTTTTATGTTAATTTTGAATATTATCTTTTGCTTCTTGATAAGCAAGTAAATCGCGGATTTCTTTTAAGTAGTCTTCGGCGGAGGGCTCTTCTTCTTCCTCTTCTTCTTTTTGCAGACGCTCTGACAGACTATTAATTCCTTTAATAACTAAGAATAATACAACGGCAATTAATAAAAAGTCAATAATAGCTTGTAAGAAAGTGCCGTACTGAATGTCTGCACCATTAAAGGTAAAAGCTAATCCTTCTACATTCGCGTTGCCAGATAAACCTGCAATAAATGGCATAATAATACTATCGACTAACGCATTCACGATGGCAGTAAAAGCAGAACCCATCACTAACCCAACGGCAAGTTCTACTACATTACCGCGCATAATAAATTCTTTAAATTCTTCCCACAAAAAAATTCCTTCTTTCGTTATGATATTATCAACTTTTATATCTTATGAGTTTTGTTATCGAAGTTCAAGAATAGCTGTCTATTCTTTTGTATTTTTTACGATAATTCTTCAAGGATTTTTTTAGCTGTTTCCGAATTCATATGATCAGCTTCTTGTAAACGCTCACTCACTTGTTCAACCTTGTCACCTGTTGCTCCGACCCTAAGGGCAAGTGCTCGTGCTTGTAATCCCATGTGCCCCTTTTGGATACCTTCTGTAACCAGTGCACGGACAGCCGCTAAATTTTGCGCCAAACCTACCGCAGCAAGAATTCCTGATAGCTCTTTCGCATTGGGTTCGGCGAGTAAACGATAAGCAAATTGCGCTGTAGGGTGGATAGATAAGGTTCCACCGACTGAACCCACTGATATCGGAAGCGTCAGCTCTCCTTTTAAATGTCCATTTTTATCTTTTGTCCACTTTGAAAGCGAACGATATTGTCCGCTATTTGCTGCATAAGCATGGACGCCTGCTTCCACTGCACGCCAGTCATTACCAGTGGCTACCAAAATAGCATCAATACCGTTCATAATACCTTTATTATGAGTAACAGCACGATAAGGATCAACCGTAGCCAATTGAGTAGCCTCAATCATCCGATCACGGACCATTTCGCCCGACATTGATTTTGTACTTAGAAATTTTGGCTCGATTGAACAAGTAGCGGTGACGAGACTTTCGGTTGAATAATTCGATAAAATATTCATCAAACTTGTACCGCCTGTTATACTTTCAATATAAGGGGCAGTAGCCTCCGTCATTGTATTGACAATATTCGCCCCCATTGCTTCACTAGTATCTACAGATAAGTGCACAACAAAAAATTCAGGGGTATTATATTCTTGGTCGGCAGGTAAGATACGAGTTTCTATTTTGCGAACGCCACCGCCATAATTTAAAATAGAAGGATGAGCAGCGTGTGCGAGTTCTATAATTTGTTCTTCATGTTTATGAAGAGCTGCTTCTGCTTTTTTGATATCAGGAACGTTTTTAAGTGCAATCTGTCCAATCACTAACCGTTCTTCCATATATGTCTGAAAGCCACCTGAGCGTGTTACAATTTTCCCTGAATTACTCGCAGCTGCTATGACAGAAGGCTCTTCAGTAACCATTGGAATAAGCATTTCCTTATCATTAATAACAAAATTCATCGCAAGACCAAAAGGCAATTCATAATTTGTTATGTAATTTTCAATCATTTGATCGGCGACTTCGGGTGGAAGATTTAAGGCGTCTTCTGTTAAATGTGTATAATCATTTAAGGAGATAGCTTCTGCTTCTTTTAAAGCCTCAATCTTTCCTAGTTGTGTTTTTTTATAAAACTTATTTAAATATCTCGTATCCATTAAATTTTTCCTTTCAGAGCCGCTTTTTTATTCGTAGGCACGCTCATTAATATGTATACGCACTTGGTTTAATATATCAAAAATATGCTCATCATCTAATTGATAAATCATTGATTTCCCTTCACGACGAGAACGCACTAAGCGTGAGTCTTTTAGTGTACGTAACTGGTGAGAGATTGCGGATTGTTCCATCCCAAGAATTTCAACAATATCACTCACATTCCGTTCTTTTTCTTTTAATAAGTAGAGAATAGATAAACGAGTAGAATCGCTAATTACTTTAAAAAATTTACTAATTGCTTGGATTTCATCCTGTTCAGCCATTGGAGCACCTCTGATTCTTCAGACTTTGTCGGCACTCATTTTACCACTGCTTCGCGATAATGGCAAAATGAATACATAAAACCAAGTTATGTATGCGCTTTATTGACAAGAAGATAGTTACGGTATAAAATGAAAATATATTTAATGAAAATAAAAACGATAAAGAATAAATATTTCAACTCTATTGAAGCAAAGGAGAGCAAAATGGTAGATATACAAGAGATTATTACAGACGAAGTGAGACTGTATATCGGTGACGAAGTTCCGGACGAATACCTCAGTGATCAATATGTTAAGGAGGTTCCGGCAGTATATGCGGTAGCTTTACCAAAAACGCATGATGAGGTTGTAAAACTTGTTAAATTTGCGAAGGAAAAAGAACTGATAATTATCGCAAGAGGAGCAGGCACAGGTGTAGCAGGCGCGCAGGTTCCTCTTCATGGAGAAGAATTAATTATTGACTTAAAGTTAATGAATCGCATTATTGATCTGGATGAAGAGACCTTTACACTAACAGTTGAACCGGGTGTTTTGGTGGGGGATATCCATCAGTATGTAGAAAGCAAGGGATATTTTTACCCACCCGATCCAGCTTCTAAACATTCATCAATTGGCGGGAACGTAGCGACAAACGCAGGAGGCCTGCGAGCAGTAAAGTACGGGGTGACACGTGATTATATCCGAGAAATAGATGTTATTTTACCCAGTGGAGAAGAGATGACACTTGGGAGTTTAAATATTAAAAGTAGTTCTGGTTATGATTTATTAGACTTGTTTATTGGTTCAGAAGGAACGCTTGGGATCACTACTCAAATTAAGCTACGGTTACTTCCATTACCAGAAGTGACACAAACAGTGTTAATTGCTTTTGATGATGTTTTTCAAGCAACAGAAGGAACTCTTGCTATTTTAAGAAGTGGTGCAACACCTTCAGAGATTGAATTATTTGAAAGAGATGCGGTTTACTATGCGGAACAACATCTAGGTTATCCCCTTCAAGCACAATATGGAGAGGCCTTTTTACTGGTTGAGATTGATGGAAATGATGGAATCGAACTCGCAACCCGTATGGAGATTATTACAGACGCTGTTTCAGATTATGCATTAGAGGTTATTCCTTTAATAGAGGAAGAAAAAGCAAGAAAAACAGAATTAATTCGCGACAATATTTTAATTGGTTTGATGGAGTATACAGAATATGAAATGCTCGATGAAGTCGTTCCAATTAATAAATTCGCAGAATTAATTGAGTACACAAAAACCTTACAAGAAAAACATGGACTAAATGTTTTGAATTTTGGCCATTCGGGCGATGGTAATGTCCATACCATCTTAATGCGAGATGATTTATCGGAAGAAGAATGGGAAACTAGACGAGCAGCTTTACTTGATGATCTTTACCAAAAAGTACAAGAACTTGGCGGCTTACCTTCTGCCGAACATGGAATTGGAATTGTCAAAAAAGAGTATTTAGATAAAATGTCTGCTTACGTAAACTTAATATATTTGCGTAAAATCAAAGAGATCTTTGACAATTAAAATCGCTTAAATAGTGGGAAACTATTTTAATAAAACGGGAATGGAA
>X23_Garden_Dormouse__coassemble_52_pt1 | contig 12487 bp, 13 predicted proteins | sample X23_Garden_Dormouse__metabat2_high_PE_001 | metagenome-assembled genome bin X23_Garden_Dormouse | reverse complement strand
AAAGAGACCTCGCCTTTAATCGTTGTTCAGAATGTTCGGAATGGACAGATTGTCCATAGTAAGCGAGATATTATTCTGCTTGGCAATATTCGTCCCGGCGGTTTAGTTCGCTCATCGGGCAATGTGATTGTTATTGGAGAGGTTCAAGGAATAATCCATGCCGGAGCTGCTGGGAATGAAGAAGCAGTGATTATTGCGCCTTTTTCACATGATGGACAAGTTCGCATTAGCGACCACGTTGAAATTATTGAAAACGAGGAAGACGCTGCATCTGAAGAACCGCAAGCAGCAAAATCTCAAATCGTCTTTTTAAATGATTTACATGTGATTGAATTTGCAGACATGGAACATTTAGCACGAATACGTCCGGAATTTGCTAAAAATGTAGGAGGATTTGAAGAATGGCAAAAACAATTGTAATTACTTCAGGTAAAGGTGGAGTAGGTAAAACAACTTCTACTGCAAACATCGGTACTGCTTTGGCTCTACAAGGCAAAAAAGTGTGCTTGATTGATATGGATATTGGTTTGCGTAATTTAGACGTTGTTTTAGGCTTAGAGAATAGAATTATATATGATATTGTGGATGTAGTGGAAGGACGCGCGAAATTGCATCAAGCGCTGGTGAAAGATAAACGTTTTGATGATTTACTATTTTTACTTCCAGCTGCGCAACATGCTGATAAGTATTCAATTGAAACAGAACAAATGGTGGAAATCATTGAAGAATTAAACGAATACTATGATTACATATTAATCGATTCACCGGCAGGGATTGAACAAGGATTTGAAAACTCGATCATTGCAGCCGATGCTGCTATTATTATTACAACCCCAGAGATTTCTGCTATTCGAGATGCTGACCGAATTGTAGGCATTTTGGAGCAACGTGATTTGGAACCACCAAAGTTAGTAATCAATCGTATCCGCAAAGAAATGATGAATGATGGCGATGTGATGGATGTAGAAGATATTACACGTCATTTATCGATTGAGTTACTGGGTATTGTCTATGACGATGATCAAGTCGTTCGGACTTCAAATAAAGGAAACCCAGTAGTATTAAACCCAGATTATATTTCTAGTAAAGGTTATCGAAATATTGCTCGCAGAATTTTAGGTGAGTCCGTGCCTTTATTGACTATTAAAGAAGAGGAAGAAAAACTTCCATTTTGGAAACGACTTTTCCGCTTTGGAAAAAAAGATTAAATACTTTAACAAAAAACACGTCGCTGGCAATTGTTCCAGCGACGTGTTTTATTTCAAGTTATTGAATTTTTAACACTTGTCCTATACGGAGTAGATTCACATTTTTAATATTGTTTGCTTTAGCTAGTTTTGCGACGGTCGTTTGATGTTTTTTAGCAATGGCATAGAGTGTGTCACCTTTTTTCACCGTATATGTTTGAATAGGTGCCGGTTTTGGTGTAGAGGTTCCAGTAACTTTCAACACTTGTCCGACGCGAATAAGATTGATGTTTTTTATATTATTCAGTTGGGCAATTTTAGCAACGGTTGTATTATATTTTCGAGAAATAGCGTAGAGAGTATCACCTTTTTTAATGGTATAAGTTGCTCCAGTTGCTGGGCTAGAAGGTTGTTTCATCAATTGAGAAATAGTCACAAATTTGTAGCCTTTGTTCTTTATTGCGGGAATGATCTTATCTAAAGCAGCTGCTGTATTCTTAGCACCATAGCCTGCGTGCATCAAAATAATGGCTCCTGGTTGCAGCCCATTCATTACACGATTGTAAATAGTAGTTGTTGCGTTGCCTGTCCAATCAAGCGTGTCGACGGTCCAGTGAAAAGTATAAGCGTAACCCGCATTCCCAACTGTATTTAAAACAGTAGTATTTGTACTACCATAAGGCGCTCGGAAATAAGGTTTTGTTGTTTTTCCTGTAATATTTTTAATGATCGTTTCAGTTTGGTTTAGTTGGTTTTTCATTTGCGTTGTAGAAATTTTAGTAAAATCAGGATGGTTGTAAGAGTGGTTACCAATATCATGCCCTTTAGCGACTGTATTACGCACCATTTTCGGATGGTTTTGTGCTCCTGTACCTGTAAGGAAGAAAGTCGCTTTTACTTGGTGTTTATCGAGTACTTGAAGAATTTTCGCATAATTTGTTCCATCCGAGCCGTCATCGATCGTTAAGGCGATAACTTTTTCCGAAGTGGTTCCTTTACTTACCCACTTAGAAGAGGCTGCAGAGACCATAGGGACGACTGAGAGGAATAGAAGTAGAGTAACGAGCATCACCATACTCACTGTACGTAAACGGGATAAATATTTCATAACAACCCCTCTTTTCTCTACCGCTACTGCGGTGATATGTAGGAAATTACGGGTGGCGCTATGAATTTTAAGCCTGTTCCTTTTATTACTTACATTATACGCTTAGTACACAGATAAGTAAATTTGTACATCTTATTTTCGTAGGTTTACAAGTAAAAAGAAAATAAAGTAAATTGTATTGACCTGTTATGTAAAGATTGGTATAATACTAACGTTGTATTTGTGTAGTTCCACATCTACAACCGCTCGTATATAAGTAACAAGAGCAGGGATGCCACTTATAACGGCGAGTCTTAGATATTATAATAGGAGGTGCAACAAATATGTACGCAATTATTGAAACAGGTGGAAAGCAATTTTCAGTTGAAGAAGGACAAGAAATTTACGTAGAAAAATTACCTGGTGAAGTTGGCGAGACAATTACTTTTGATGAAGTTTTATTTGTTGGTGGAGACGATGCAAAATTCGGTACACCATTCGTTGACGGCGCAGCTGTTGAAGCAAAAATTGAAAAACATGGTCGTGCGAAAAAAGTAGTTACTTACCGTTACTTACGTCGTAAAGACTCTCACCGTAAACAAGGACATCGTCAACCTTATACTAAATTAACGATTGAATCCATTAAAGCATAAAGAGTGATGTATGCATGATTTATGCACATTTTAATTATAAAAATGATCAAGTGATTAATTATTCACTCTCCGGTCACGCCGAGTCAGGTCCAGATGGGCACGATTTAGTTTGTGCCGCTGTGTCAGCTCTTACGATCGGGACGGCTAATAATTTATCACGTATTGCAGAGATTGAACCAGAAATTGACAGTAATCAAGAAGAAGGTGGCTTTATAGAAATTGTTTTACCGTCTTCTGTGAAGCAGAAACAACAGGAAACGGCACAAATTTTACTAAAGTCTCTCTATTATTCTTTATTAGATATTCAAGAAGAATATGCTGAATATATCTCTGTCTCTAAAACAAACAATGAATGAATTAAAAATCAGCTTACAAGTAATGGAGGTGCAACCAATATGTTAAAAATGAATTTACAATTTTTCGCTACTAGTAAGAGTGGAGGTTCTACTACAAACGGTCGAGACTCACACTCAAAACGTTTAGGTTCGAAAACTGGTGACGGCCAAATCGTTACAGGTGGTTCTATCTTATACCGTCAACGTGGTACAAAGATGCATCCAGGTAACAATGTTGGTCGTGGAGGAGACGATACATTATTTGCAAAAATCGACGGCATAGTCAAATTTGAACGCCGTGGACGTAACAAAAAACAAGTATCCGTTTATCCAGTAGCAAATTAAATAGCTAAAAATAGATCACTACTCAGTTACTTGTTAGCGGGAAGTGATCTTTTTTAATTTTTTTGAGTCAGAATAACTTGTCGGTTCGAGATAAATAAGATATTATTAATAGGATATTTATTTATCAGCTAAAGAAGTAAAGGTGTGAAAATATATCGTGGAAACAAATGCTATGGACTTGTTTCACACATTAGATGAATCAACCCAAATACTACGAGAAGAGCTTAAGGTTCCTTATTTAGAAGCTCTTATTCATACTGCAGAAAATTTGATTGATGAAGGTACGGTTTATAATGAAGAGCAGATACTTTCAAAAGAGATCGTAAAAAAATTAGAAGAGCTTTATAAGGAAGTAGAATTAGAAAACTTTGAATCAGAAGTCATCCGGCAAGCAATGCAGATCGCATTATTGCGCGGGATGAAAGAGGATTATATCCAATCAAATTATCAAATGACACCAGATTCGATTGGTTCTTTAATCGCTTATTTAATTGAGATTATTGCTGAACCAGAAGGAAAAATCCATATTGCCGATTTATCGGTAGGGACAGGGAATCTTTTGTTGACGGTTAATCACTTTTTAATGCAAAATCCTAAACGTGAAATTACCCTCTCTGGTGTAGATAATGATGAATTGATGTTGTCGATCGCCTCGACTAATTCAACCATTCAACAGACACCTATCAATCTAATCTACCAAGATGCTCTGACAAATCTATTAGTACAACCGGCGGATATTATGGTTTCTGATCTTCCGATTGGCTATTATCCTTTAGAAGAGCAATTAAGTAAATATCAAACAAAATTTACGGAAAAAGATAAAAGATCTTATAGTCACTATTTATTAATTGAACAAGCATTCAATTATTTAAAAGATGGCGGCTTTGGTTTTTTCTTACTTCCAAGTAATGTATTTGATGATGAAAATACTTCTGTTCTTGTTAACTATCTGCAAGACGTGGGGTATATTCAAGGAATCATCCAGTTACCTCGAGAAATTTTTGCGAATGAAGAATCTCGAAAATCAGTTTTTGTTGTCCAGAAAAAAGGAAACAATGCGAAACAAATGGGCGACGTTTTACTAAGTAATGCACCAGATTTTAAAGATTTTGAAGCAATGAAATCTTTCCTAGGCGAAATTACAAAGTGGAAAAACGAAAATAAATAATAAGTATTTTTAAGGAGAATAAACATGGCAAAGACAATGGCAATAAACGCTGGGAGTTCTAGTTTAAAATGGACACTTTATGAAATGCCTCAAGAAGAAGCATTAGCGACAGGTATTGTAGAAAGAATTGGTTTAAATGATTCTATTTTTACAATCAAATATGGCGATGATGAAAAATATGAAGATGTTTTAGACATCGATGATCATGAAGTGGCTGTTGAGTTATTATTGAAGCAGTTAACTGAATTAAATATTTTAGAAAGCTACGATGAAATCGAAGGGGTAGGACATCGTGTAGTAGCCGGTGGAGAAATCTTTAGCGAGTCAGCACTCATTGACGATGAAGTGATTGAACAAATTGATAGTTTAATCGAACTTGCGCCGCTACATAACCCAGCAAATTTAACGGGTATTAAAGCTTTCAAAAATGTTTTACCTGATATTACAAGTGTTGCTGTGTTTGATACTTCATTCCATCAAACAATGCCAGCAGTAAATTATTTATATAGTTTGCCTTATGAATATTATGAAGATTATGATGCTCGTAAATACGGTGCACATGGTACAAGTCATCAATTTGTGGCGGAACGTGCGGCAAAAATGCTAGATAAACCACTTGAAGATTTAAAAATTATCACTTGTCATTTAGGAAATGGTGCTTCCATTACAGCTGTTGAAAATGGTGAATCAGTGGATACTTCAATGGGCTTCACACCATTAGCAGGAGTAACTATGGGAACACGTACAGGGGATATTGATGCTTCGTTAATTCCATATTTAATGGAAAAATTAGAATTAACAGATGTTCAAGATATGATTGATATCTTCAATAACGAATCAGGTCTTAAAGGACTTTCTGGAATCTCAAGTGACATGCGTGATTTAGAAGAAGCGGAAGCAAATGGTGAGAAACGTGCTGAAATTGCTTTACGTATTTTCGAAGATCGCGTACGTAACTACATCGGTCAATATATTGTAAAAATGGAAGGTGTAGACGCTATTGTCTTTACTGCAGGAATTGGTGAAAACGCGCCATCAACTCGTGCAAACATTATGAAAAACTTTAGCTTCATGGGGATCCAACTCGATGAAGAACTAAATGATGTTCGTGGAGTAGAGCGTGTCATTTCAACAGAAGATTCTGCAGCAGAAGTACTATTAATTCCAACAGACGAAGAGATTATGATTGCTCGTGATGTTGAATACTTCAAAAATCAACAAGCAAATAACTAAAAAATGAAATATAAGAATTTTAAAGGGATGTAGTTAACTGCTACATCCCTTTTTTTCTTTTTATAAATAGAGTATAAAAATGTTCGCTACCCCTTATTCCATTCTGATAAAATAAAGTAATTTTACTTAAACTTAAGAGAAACTCATAGTCTTCACAAAAAATTCTAAAAAGCGTCATTTTATAATCGTTTCTATTGCTAAGTAGAAGAAGAAGCAGTAATGTATGATTATACAAAGTAAAAGTTGTTTAGGTGCATATCTACAACTTATGTAAGCGAATTAAAAATAGGAAAGAGGGAAGGGTAATGCAAAATAAAAAGTGGAGAAAATTACTTTTATCTTTATTTGCAATGATAGCTGCAATCATACTTGTAGCTTGTGGGAATGATAATGATGGGGACGAGAGTGCCTCAGAATCAGAGGACGGGAAAGTAGAATTAGAATTTTGGTCATTTTGGGGTTCCGGTCCTAGACGAGAAACAATTGAAGCAATTATTGACGATTTTAATGACTCGCAAGATGATATTGTAGTGGAACATGTTTATCAACCATGGGGAGACATTTGGACGAAATCACTAGCAGCGGTTACGGCTGGAAATCCTCCAAATATGGTGGTTCAAGATATTAACACAGTTAGACAACGTGCAGACGCACAACAAGCAACCAATCTTCAAGAGTACATAAATGAAGAAGATGAGAGTATTGAAGACCGTTTTTACCCGCAACTATGGGATACGGTGCTTTACGAAGATGAAGCTTATGGTTTACCTTTTAACACAGATACTCATGTATTGTTTTACAATAAAGATCTATTCGAAGAAGCTGGTTTAGATCCAGATTCGCCACCAGAAACTTGGGATGAATTAGAAGAATATGCACATGCATTAGAGATTCAAGATGGTGACAATTGGGAACGATTCGGTTTCTATCCATTATGGAATCTAGGAACGGATATTTGGGCAATTAATGCAGATAACGGACGCAGCTGGTTTGATGAAAATGAGAACGTGACAATCAATACTCCAGAAAAACTTTCTGCCTTAGAGTGGATCTTAGATTGGCAAGAGCATTATGGTGAGACCAATATTAATTCTTATGAAGCTGAATTCGGATCAGGTGTTACCGATCCATTCATTTCAGAATTACTCGCTATGCGTGGACAGAATATCAATTACTATACCAATTTACGAGAAAATGCACCGGATGATTTCAATTTTGGGGTCGCTCAACTTCCTGAGAATGAAGAAGGTTCAGGTAATTGGTCATGGGGTGGAGGATTTGTTTTAGAAATTCCTTATGGCGCTGAACATGCGGAAGAATCTTATGAATTTATGAAGTATGCAACTTCAACTGAAGTTCAAGAAAGATTTGGCGTAAACAGTTTTGATATTATGGCAAACCAAGAAGCAAACGAAAACTTAATTGAACACCCAGATTTAGATGAAGAAGGGCACATGATTTATGAATTAGCGGATACTAATTTTAAAGATACAGTGATTACCCCAGTACCGCTGACTGCACCTGATTATTTATCATTAGTCAACGGACCGTTAGATGAAGCTTTACTAGGTAATCTAACACCACAAGAAGCACTAGATCAAGCACAAGAATCAGTTGAAAGCTTAGTCGAACAAAATGAAAAGTAAACATTAATTAACAAAAACATAGGTATAGAAAAGGGTGACAGCTTTGAATACGTCATCCTTTTTTATCCTAATAAATGAACGATTTTTAGAAAGCAGGTGGCACAATGGCTTCCAAAGTTAAGCAACGAAAAAAGAAACAATGGTCAAAGAAAAGAAAAAAGGATGCGATGTGGGGATTATTTTTTGTATCTCCTTTTATTATAGGTTTTTTAGTCTTTATGCTTGGACCGATGTTATTTTCGTTTTATGGAAGTTTTACGAATTATAATTTAACCTCGCATATGGACCTTATAGGGTTAGGTAACTTTATAAGAATGTTTACTCGCGATGAATTGTTTTGGACATCCTTATATAATACAGCTTATTATGTGGTGTTTAATGTCCCCTTAACGGCGGTTGGAAGTGTCTTATTAGCAGTTCTTCTTAATCGACGCATTAGAGGGATTAGTATTTTTAGAACGATTTTTTATTTACCAGCTATTCTATCTGGGGTTGCGGTCTATGTATTATGGATGCAACTATTATCTCCATCTTCTGGGCTAGTAAACTCATTACTAGCATTGGTTGGGATTAGTGGTCCTGCATGGTTATTCGATCCAAATTGGACGAAACCCGCTTTGATTTTAATGCGCTTATGGAGTGTCGGTGGCTCTATGTTGCTTTATTTAGCGACTTTACAAAATATACCCGCGCAACTGTATGAATCGGCTGAAATTGACGGAGCAAATGTTTTCCAACGTTTTCGTAATATCACAATCCCAATGATTACACCTATCATTTTTTATGATATCGTGACTTCAACAATTGGCGCTTTTCAAATTTTCCAAGAAGCCTATGTTATGACGGAAAGTGGTACCGCAGGTCCCGCAAACTCCTTATTATTCTATAATTTCCATATGTGGAATAAAGCTTTCGTTGCTTTTGATATGGGATATGCGATGGCCATGTCAATGGTATTGTTTGTTATTGTATTGATTTTAACCTTTATTAATTTAAAACTTGCACCTCGATGGGTGCATTACGGAGGAGGTAGTAACTTATGATTGGGACAACTGAAAAGACGGGTGCTGAGAAGCTGACCCCGCCAGCGATTAAAACAAGCTTTTTTAAGAGCCAAAAGAACACAAAAAAGATGGGGAATATCTTTACCTACATTATTTTAATACTTGTGAGTATTGTTTTAATGTTGCCTTTGGTTTGGATGGTGTCTACTTCCTTAAAACCAATGACTGAAATCGCTCAGTTCCCACCGACTTTACTACCGGAAGAGGTACAGTGGGAAAACTATCTAGAGACGATTAGTTCTTTTCCGTTTTTCCAATATGCGAAAAACACCCTATTCATTACCTTTTTTGTGGTGCTAGGAAATGTGTTGTCTAACTCATTTATTGCTTATGGTTTTGCGAAAATTGATTTCCCAGGAAAGAGCCTTCTGTTTTCACTGGTACTCGCGACAATGATGATTCCTAGTTTCGTCGTGATGATCCCTCAATATGTATTATTTAGTAAAATTGGTTGGGTAGGTACTTATTTACCTTTAACAGTCCCTTCGTTCTTTGGCAGTGGTTTTAATATTTTCTTGATGCGTCAATTTTATTTATCGATTGATGATGAGTTAATCGAAGCGGCTCAAATAGATGGCGCTAGTCATTTATATATTTGGAGCCGTTTGATGATGCCACTGACCAAACCGGCATTGATTACGATTGGGATTCAATCATTTAATGGTGCCTGGAACGACTTTCTGGGGCCTTTACTCTATATCAACGAAGAAAGTAAATATACTTTACAGATTGGTTTACAAGTCTTTCAAAGTCAATCGACGACCCAATGGAATTACTTAATGGCTGGCGCAACTCTAGTCTTATTACCGACTGTATTGTTATTCTTATTTGCTCAAAAGTATTTCATTGAAGGAATGGATTTATCTGCAGGAACGAAAGGGTAGAAGCGCGCATGAAGTTGAAAAAGATTGGTTTTACGAATCTAATCGTAAAAGGAACAGAATGGTTTTCTAATCTAGCACTCCTTAATTTATGTTGGCTTTTATTTTCACTCCCACTTGTCACGCTGATACCTGCAACTGATGCAGCTTTTACAGTTGTTTATGAATGGGAACAAGTGGGGAGGCCAGCCCATACCTTTCAACATTTTAAAAAGGCTTTTAAGACAAATTTTAAAAGGAGTTTTAAGTTAGGTCTCCCGCTCTTACTGATTGCGATTATAGTGGCTGTAGATGTTTATTATTTAAACCAAGTTGCGCTAACTACATCTTGGTTTCAAATTATAAAATATGCTTTTTACACATTTACCTTTTTACTCATCTTAGCCATCTTATATGCTTATCCTTTAATGAAACAAACAGGTGAAGCTCATATCCGAGTGTTAGTGATGGGGTTATTAATGGCTGTTGGTCATCCTTTAATCTCATTAGGTGTTATTGGAAGTTTAATAGTCTTAGTGCTTATCTTTTTAATGTGGCCCGGTATGTTATTCTTTTTTGGTCTCAGTGCGATTACTTGGTTAATGACCAAAACCGTTGCTAATATTATGAAGAAAGCTCGTACATAATAACTTTCCATTGAGTGAAAAATAAAAAACCTTCTGTAAATATTTACAGAAGGTTTTTTGCATCCCTAAGTATAAATTAAAAATCTTCATCAATAATTGGGGTATTATCAATTTCGTCGCTCTCACTTCGAACAATCAAGACATCACAAGACGCGTTTTGTACCACATACTGTGACACGGAACCCACAAAAGCTCGTTCAAGAGCACTTAGTCCAGTCGCTCCGAGAACAATTAAATCGATATCATGTTCTTCAGAAAGAGTATGGGCAATTTCTATTCTAGGGGAACCGTTTCTGATGAGTGTCTCTACATTCTCAACACCATTTCCTTCCGCCCAATCTTTGTAGGCTTCTACTGTTCGAGAAGCTGCTTGAGACGATTGCTCTAAAAAATTGGTTTGACTAACAGAAGGTTCATACTGTGGAAAAAGCATGACGGAGCGCGTATCAATAATATGCGTAATAACTAACGTCCCTTGGTTCCGCTTTACAATATTTACTGCTTTTTTGAATGCCAGTTCTGCCATTTTTGAACCATCAATGGCTACCATTACACGATTATATTCTTTTGAAATCATATTTACCCCTCACCATCTATATATTTTTATTGAAAGACTCACTTATGTAAGAGCTTTCATTTTATAATATTAAAAAAAGATATCCGATTGTGCCGGTTGTGTACCCATTACTTTAGAACCCGCTGTTTGCAGGTGGGTTCCACAAAGATTAACTTTGACTTCCAAGTGAAAAGGCCTGTCATTATTAATCTTATTAGGATCCCTTATCATAGTTACTTGTAGGGTTCACGCATTATTGGGTATCGCGTACACATCAGATATCTATCTGAATAAATAATATCATACTAATGGTTACGTGTCAAAAGGAAGTGTTTGTTTAATACAAAATATTTTTATATAAGCTCTAAAGACTATTGTTTATCCGGATTAAATTTTAAGTATTGTTTAGCTAACGCATGTTCAAATTTACTCGTTGGTTTAGGTGTATAATATTGTGCATCTTTTAAAGAATCAGGTAAATATTGTTGCTCTACCCACGAATTCTCATAACTATGAGGATACTTATATTCTACTCCGCGGCCTAATTCTTTGGCGCCAGAGTAGTGAGAATCACGGAGATGATCCGGCACTTCAGAAACTTTAGCATTATTAATATCAGCAATCGCTGCATCGAGCGCACTATAAGCTGAATTAGATTTTTCAGATAATGCTAATTCAATAACAGCATTCGCTAGTGGAATGCGTGCTTCTGGAAGTCCTGTTTTTTCAGCAGCCAATACTGCTGTAACAGCTCGAGCAGCCCCTGCGGGATTAGCTAAACCAATATCTTCGTAAGCAATAATCATCAAGCGGCGACAAATAACTTGTAATTCACCTGCTTCTACTAGACGAGCTAAATAGTGCAGAGCAGCGTGGACATCACTTCCGCGGATAGATTTTTGAAAAGCTGAAATAACATCATAATGAGCATCGCCATCTTTATCATGAGTTAATGCTCTTCTTTGCAAACATTCTTCGGCGATTTCAAGAGTAATGTGAACAATCCCTTCATCATTAGGATGAGTAGATTCAGCTGCCAATTCAAGTGCGTTTAAGGCTCCGCGCATGTCGCCGTTGGTTGCTCTTGAAAAATGTAACATCGCTTCGTCATCCACATCAATGTTCATTTCTCCCAGTCCAGTTTCTTCATCATGTAAAGCGCGCTCTAAACCTGCACGAATATCTTCCGTGGATAAAGCTTTTAATTCAAAAATTTGAGTACGGCTTCGAATGGCCGGTTGGATGGAGATATAAGGATTTTCTGTTGTTGCTCCAATCAATATAATCTGGCCACTTTCTAAATGAGGTAGCAAGAAATCTTGTTTTGGTTTATCTAAACGATGAATTTCATCGAGTAATAAAACAACACTGCCACTCATCTTAGCTTCTTCAGCCACAATTTGTAGATCTTTTTTTGTATTCGTTCCCGCATTCAATATACGAAAGGCATATTTGGTAGAGCCGGCAATTGCACTGGCGATACTTGTTTTACCAATTCCCGGTGGTCCATAAAGAATCATCGAAGACAAACGTTTAGCTTCCACCATCCGCCAGATGATTTTACCTTCGCCAACTAAATGCTGTTGGCCTACAATATCTCGAATGGACGTGGGCCGCATTCGATAAGCTAATGGTTCATTCAAAGAGAAGCTCCTTTCTTTATTCTTTCCATTATTATAACATGAGAGAATCGCAAACTCTATCTT
>X23_Garden_Dormouse__coassemble_49_pt1 | contig 12960 bp, 8 predicted proteins | sample X23_Garden_Dormouse__metabat2_high_PE_001 | metagenome-assembled genome bin X23_Garden_Dormouse | reverse complement strand
AGTGTAGTCTATACGTATGCGCATTTGAAAAACGACCAAGATACGAGCAATAATACCTACCAAGCGATGAGTGATCGGGCATTGACTTTAGTGACCAGCGCGACAGAAGCTGCTTCATGGTTTGAACCAGAATTACTGGAATTAACAGAAGAACAATTAGAAAATTACTTCAAAGAAAATGAAGCCCTAGAACAATACCGTCATGAGATTAATAATATTACGGCTAACCGCGACCACGTGCTTTCTGCAGAAGTTGAAGGCCTACTCGCTGCTGCTGGGGAAGTGTTAGGTGCTTCTTCGCAAACGTTCTCCGTTTTAAATAATGCGGATATTGAGTTTCCAATGGTGACAGACGAAGAAGGAGAAGACGTTCAACTTTCACATGGTTTATATGGTCAATTGTTAGAAAGTAAAAACCGTGATGTGCGCAAAGAAGCTTTTGAAAAATTATATGAAGTTTATGAAGGCTTGAAAAACACCTTCGCCAGTACACTGCAAACGAATGTGAAGAAAAATAATTATTTAGCGAAAACACATAATTACCATTCAGCTAGACATCGTGCGCTCTCAAATAACCATATTCCTGAAGCGGTCCATGATACTTTAATTGAAGTTGTTAATGACAATTTACATTTACTGCACCGCTACATGAAATTACGTAAAAAATTACTAGGGTTAGAAGAATTAAATATGTATGACTTGTACGTCTCCATGATCGGCGAAACAGACATGAAATATACGTATGAAGAAGCACAAGAAGAAACCTTTGAAGCCTTGGAAATTTTAGGGGCAGAATACCGTGAAATCCTTGAAAATGCTTTTGGGAACCGTTGGATCGACGTGAAAGAAAACAAAGGCAAACGAAGTGGTGCGTATTCTTCAGGAACGTATGATACGAATCCTTATATTTTATTAAACTGGCATGATTCGCTGAACCACTTATATACCTTAGTTCATGAGTTGGGACATAGTGTTCATAGTTATTTCACACGAAATAACCAGCCGTATGTCTATGGGGATTATTCTATTTTCTTAGCGGAAATTGCTTCCACTACGAATGAAAATATTTTAACAGATTATTTACTGAAAAATGCAGCGTCCAATGAACAAAAAGCACAAATTCTTAACCATTACTTAGATGGTTTCAAAGGTACAGTCTTTCGTCAAACTCAATTCGCAGAATTTGAGCACTGGGCGCATGAAATAGCTGCTGAAGGTACGCCATTAACCGCAGATTATTTAAGTGAAAAATACGGAGAAATTAATGATAAATATTACGGCGAAGCAGTTGAAAACACACCAGGGATCGAATATGAATGGGCACGAATTCCTCATTTCTATATGAATTACTACGTGTATCAATATGCGACTGGTTTCTGTGCAGCTACCGCTTTAGCAGACCGTATTGTCAGTGAAGAAGAAAATGCCCTCGAAGAATACTTAGCTTACTTAAAAGCTGGAAGCAGTGACTTCCCTATCGAAATCATGAAAAAAGCTGGCGTTGATATGACGAATAAAGACTATATCGAACGCGCCATGAAAGTTTTTGAAGAAAGATTAGATCAGTTAGAAGAAATTGTGGAAGAACTTTAAGTTAAAATAGAGGAGAAATACAAAAAAGACGCAGATTTGATTCTGCGTCTTTTTTTATCTTCAATATTATTGTGGAGTGAATACAGCTCGAATGTTTAAGTCGGTAGAAGGAGTTATTTCAACACTTTCTTCTTGGGCATCAATACCTTCCCAATGAGAGAATTCATATCCGTCTTTTGCGACAGCTTCGACTGTCGTCGGAACATCTGTAAAGTAAGTGCCAGACCATGTACCTTCATCTGTATTACCAGCTAAATCAGAGTTGATATCAATCGTGTTTAGTCGAACATAACCCATCTCTGATTCATTTCCAACATTAATTGTAATCGTATCCTCAATATCAAATTCTTCCATGAGATATCCGCGCATAATATTTGGTCGTTCATTAGCAAATAAATGCTTGCGTTCCAGATACATCTCCCACTCTTCCATAGATTCAATAGCACCCCATCTATTGATTTGATAAGGTATCTCATTTTCGATTCTATGTGCAAAGTTATCAATTTGATTATTGACGACTTCTTCTGAAAAGTAACTATTAAATAGATCGTTCATTCGATTTAAAAAGTCATTTTTAAAGTTCTCATTACTCATCATTGAGCGGAATAAAAAGTTAGGCCATTTTTCAGTACCATGACGACCATCATATTCTCCCATTACCCAATCAATAGTATTGTGTAGATGATTTAAAGGATAATTTTTATCTCCAAAAGGATTATCGCTTCTATAAAAACCATGGTCAGTGTCAAGCAATATCCAACGCCAGCGGCCATCGTGGCCATAAGGAGCATCTTCTTCATATTGATCTGTTGTTTTACGCCAAAAACGGATATTATTATGAGGCCAATCGGCATTAGCAAAATATATTTCGGATGCAAAATAATCTCTATAATTTTCTGTATCCATCAAGGTTTGAATGTATTCAAAATCATCATCATCTTCAAGCCCATTTTCCTTAATATACTGAATCATATTTTGATAGTGATAAGTGTCGGAGTTACTTCCCCGGTAGAGTGAGCCGTTCTGTTCTAAAATAACCGTGTCATCTTTATCAATATCGTACTGAGACTGTAAATAATATTCGTCTTGTCGTTCACGTATATTATGAATACCGAAGTACTCACCGTTGAGAAACACAACAGAAGGCCTGTATGCTTGTGTATCAAGTGTTTCTAGAGGGTCTACTAATGATTGCATGAGCGCATCGTTAAACATTGTTTGACTCCAGTCATTACCAGAGTTTCTCAGTATCAGATGCTTAAACTCGGAAAGATTTCCTTGCTTATTCATTTTTTCTAGACCATTGAAAAAATCATATTCCATATAATCTTCTGTATCGTATTCATTTTTAGCATATAATCGTAATGATTTCTGATCATAAGCTCTAGTGGCTCCTCCGTGGATTCTAAGACCTAATTCTTGTTCAAGCGCTAGATTTTCATCTGTCTCAAAAAAGTCTAAATGAACAGGTCTTTCCCAATCACTTCCACGATTATTCGCATTTTCATCCGTATATATTCCGGTTTCTGAACTAAATAAATTATCAGGATCCGTTACTAATGAAAACACAGGTAAATCAAACCGTTCTTTAAAGTCTTCGTGAACGAAATATGATTTCGTGACGGTTTCACTGATCGTATGATCTTCACCTAATACTTTAGCTCGTACTACCGTTAATGTATTTTCATCCAATGGTTCTACATTAATTGGTCCTTCATAGATTTCTGAATCGAGGGTAGGTTCAGAACCATCCAGTGTATAATAAACGTCACCATCGGAGGGGTTGTCGATTTCGAGCTCAAAACCTTCCGCGTAAAAACCAGATTCTACTGATAGCTCAGGGGAATCTAACGTATGCAGCATTCGGATGGGGCGAACTTCGCCTCTTAACGCTTCTTGACCGCGTAAGTCTTCAATAATGGCCGGATCAATCGATTCAAAGTCTGTATCTATAGCATTAAAGCGTTGCAGATTCGTTAGTTGTTTTAAAAACGCTCCATTATCTTTAATGGCCACATTGCGCATAATTAATGTTTCTAAATTGACTAACTGACTAATCGGCTCTAACGAATCAAGCCCTGTAACTGAATGAATATTTAAATAGGTTAAACGGGATAAGTATTGGATAGGTTCTAAAGATTCTACTTCATTATCTCGAATATTTAATTCTTCTAATTTTGTGAGTGTTTCGAGCGCTTCGATGGTGTCGAATTTATTCTCACGAATATCTAATTCTCTTAAATTTCGCAGATCCGAAATAGGGGATAAGTCTTCTATATGATTATCTCTTAATTCCAATTTTCTTAAAGAGACCATTCGAGCGAGCAGGGAAATGTCTGACAATCGAGTCCCATTTCCTTCGTCATCTCGTTTTACATTATGGCGTAGACTTAAATTTCGAATATTTAAAAATAGAATATCTTCAAAGTCAATGTCTTCAAGGTCCGTTATTTCGTTATTTCTTAAACTTAATTTTTCTAGTTTAGTGGAGTCCCCAAGAGGAGCGACACTTTCAACAAAGTTATCTTCTAAATTAAGTTCTTTAAGGTTTTCTAACGCATCAATTCCTTCAAGATTTTCAATTCCGTAACCCGTCGCATCGAGTACTTGCAGCATCTCGACATCGCTAGGCTCAATAACTCCTTCTTCTTTTTCGATCGTATCTCTCACAGCTTGTTCTAAACCTGGATCTTTAAACTCAACAGTAGCATCATCTGATTGGAATATGCCTACAAGAAGGAAAATAGATAAAAGGACCAGGAATAAGCTAGCGATGTTAAAGAATGTGTAATTTTTTCTCATAGCTCCTCCTGTTGTATTTGTTTAGTAACGTAATGAGCCGTCATGATCGAGTATAGATACATTAAAGATCGATTCCATCGATCCAATATCTTTTACTAATGCTTCACCATTATCTGTTTGGATTTCATAAATGAGATCGAGAGAGCCTTCATTAATGTTTCTGGATTTAACTGTGTAAGAAATGCCATAATCATCAAGGATATCATTCAAATAAGGTTCGAAATCTTTACTCTCACCATTCACGACTAATAACCGAGGAGCTTCTTTGAGATTAAGCTGATCGAGAGTAAATAAAGAAACCGTAACAATGACGGCAGTAATTAAGGCTAGACCATAAATTTCAGTTCCTGAAATAATGCCAGTTGTAATCGCCCAAAATATAAACGCTAAATCCATTGGGTCTTTTAAAGCTGTTCGGAACCGAACAATAGATAAAGCTCCGACCATTCCAAGCGAGACGACTAAATTCGCCTGCATCGCGACAACAATCGCTGAAGTTAAAACTGTTATGATCGGTAAAGTAATATTAAAACTTTTCGAATAAAAAGATTCCTTAGAAATTATTCGATAAACAAAAAAGATATAAACACTTAATAGGGTTGCAAATAATAGCGCAAACACCATTCTGTTATACGACATGCCAGCACTCTTAGTTAAAAAATCAAAAATATCAGTTACCACGCAAAACCTTCTCCTTCTGTTTGTAAATGACTAAAATAAAATTTCGAAAACGTAGTTCGTTCAAGTTGTCCTGTTTCAATTGCTTGTGCAATAAATTCCGGTAGTATCTCATCATATTTCACTTCGAATACATGCTGATTAGCAGGTAAGAGGGGAATTTTAGGTATTTCATCTTCTAAAAATAGATCAAACTTATGCGAATAGGAAATATTTCGGTCAAAAGTAATCCGGATATTACCTGTATCATAAATAAAAGCTGTTCTTTCATACTCTACGATGACACTCGGCCTTAATAAATTCATCTGCATCTCTAAATAAAGCATACGAAGCGGCCTTGGGTCGTCTGGATTAAATTTTAAAGTTCTGTTCATAATTTCTTCGTACTTAGCAATTGAAAGTCGACAACTTTCCTTATAGTTTCGGTCTTTTAATTTATGCTTAATTTCTAAACGAATGTATGCTTTCGGATCATCATAAACTCTAATTCTATACTTTTTTCTTTCCTCAACACCCGCATCGTTTTCTCTATAAGAAACTCGTTCATAAGTATCAAAATACATACTTCTAATTCTATAAGAATCGCCTTTTTGGTTTCTATCATATTGGAGGAGGGGTTCTAATTTATTTTGCATGATTTGAAGAGTCCCTTCATCCACTAAGAATTTTTGTTCACTTCTATACAATCAACTCACCTCCAAAAATATATTATTTAATATAAACGCATAAAAACGAAACTATATTTTGCAATATAATTTCGTCTGTGGTTATTTTATTCTTCTATTAAGAATAAATGCACTAAATACCAAAGTTTCGAAAAATTTCTTCTCCTCTATTATATAGTAAAATAATGGGAAAGCTATATATAAAATGAATATTTTGTATAAAAAATCACAATAATATTAATCCCTCAAACTTTATACTTTTTAGGTGCGTTGAGTAAATAGCAGAAGACGATTTGCAAAGAGGTTAAGTAAGAGATTAGTAATTAAAAAGTATTTATTAATATATATTAAAGTGAGCGCATATTATGGTATAATAATTGTAATAATAGTATTCAGGAGGAGTAATTTGAGAGATAAGTTTAAATTAAAAAATGTGTTGATTTGGTTAATGGTTGGAATAATTGTCTCTTTATTGTCACATTTCATCATTGAATTATTATACTATAATTACAATTTTGAACATGTTATGGATTTAATCTTTAATGTAAGAACAGAACTATTTTTATTAGGGTCAGCTATTTTATTTCTGATTTATAGTTTGTTTTCTTCGATATTCGGCAGCACAGTTATGGGCAGTCTCTCATTAATCGCATTGTCTTGGGCCCTAGGAATTGCGACAAAATATAAAAGCGTTTTTAGATCAGAGCCGCTCTATCCTAATGAGTTGTATATGGCAAAAGAACTGCCGTTTTTAATGAATATGATTGGTACTAAACGAACGATTATGATCGCATTTGTGATTGTAGTAGCATTAATCTCGTTGATCTTATTTTATAAATATATAGTTAAGCCTAGAAGAAGTGCACGACCGACTAAAAAGCAATATATACTAAGAGGAATCGGCTTAGTCGCGTCCTTAGCATTACTGATCTATATTGGTAGATTTAATTACCCCGATAACAAAGTCAAAGCGGCTTATAATGATTATGCCTCGTGGGTTACTTACAATCAAAGTAAAAACTATTCGGATAACGGATTTGTGGCTGGCTTTTTATCGAACTTAAAAGCACCACCGATGGAAACCCCAGAAAATTATTCGGAAAGTTCTGTAGCAGCTCTTTATGAAAAATATGAAATGTTAGCAGCAGATATAAATAAAGAAAGAACCAATAATACCTCAGATACAAATGTTCTCTTTGTGATGAATGAAAGTTTTTCCGATCCTTTTAATTTAGAAGGACTAGAAAGCGATCAGGATCCGATCCCTTATTACCGAGAGATAAAAGAAGAGTCGATCAGCGGGGATGTTTTAGCCCCAAGTATCGGCGGTGGAACAGCGACCAACGAATTCCAAGTTCTGACAAGTTTGTCAATGGAACCATTCGCGCCACAGATGACTTCTCCTTACATTCAACTGACAAACTTAATGACCGATTTTCCAGCAGTTACGAATAAATTAAAGCAATATGGGTACAAAACGACAGCGATCCACCCGTATACACCTACTTTTTATAAAAGAAATGATGTCTATGAAAATTTAAATTTTGATGAATTTCTCCATCAAGGGAATGTCGAGTACCGCGAAAAAGTATCTGAAAAGCATCGTTATATCTCCGACGCATCCGCTTATGAAGAAATTTTCCGTGTGCTCTCGGAATCTGAAGCACCTGATTTTGTTCATTTAGTCACGATTCAAAACCATATGCCGTATGCGAATAAGTATGATACAGTCGACTTTGAAGTGACAGGTTCTGGAGATGATGCAGAAGCGAGCGCCTATTTCCAAGATTTAAAAAATAGTGATATTGCTTTAGAGTCTTTAATTGATAAAATCGATGAATACTCGGAACCAGTCGTGATGGTTTTCTGGGGCGATCATTTACCAGGTTTTTATCAAGGAGATATTTTAGATAAAAATGATAACCAAACAATGCGAGAAGCACCTTTTCTCGTTTACAGTAATGAAGTGGAGTTAGAAGAAGAGGTAGGACTGATCAGTCCGATCTATTTAGATAATTATGTATCGGAAGTCCTTGATACCAAAGTCAATCCTTATGAAGCTTTATTATTGAAGTTAGAAGAGCAACTCCCTGTATTTGCTGAAGGGCTGTATCATGATCAGGAAAGCCAAGAGGTTGTTACTTCGCGTGATGACTTAGATCCTGAAACATTAGAAACCTTAAAAGATTATTCTTTAATAATGTATGATATTACAACAGGCAGTCAATATGCAGATGAACTTGGATTTTTTGAAATGAGCGAATAAATAATAAAAACACGTTCCTTTACTCAATCAATAGAGTGGAACGTGTTTTAAATTTACTTGAATGCTTTAAAATTACTCCAAAAATTCCGCGTCAATGACTTCATCGACTGTTTGTTGAAAATGTTCAACACTAATTAGATTATCTTCAACGCCATCCAAAGCATGTTGAGCAGCTTTATCTTCAGGATAATCCTCTAGCGGATAAATTTTGAAATTGGTACGCGAATCGATATCTCCAGGAATATCTTCTTCATAGTGAATCACTTGTGGTTTAAATTGGACGTTTTCAATATAAAAATCTTGATCTTCTTCGACAAAATCAAATTGAACACTACCGCCGAGTAGATTACGATCAGAAAGGGTACTGGCTATGGCGTTACCCAAGGAATAAATTACGAGTGTTTCGTTGCCTTCTTCTCCGGTTACCCATTCAATCGGTTGAATCGTATGCGAGTGATTCCCCACCACCACGTCGACGTCTAAGTCTGCAAATAACTGGGCATAATCGTACTGCATCTCATTTGGTTCAAAAACATGTTCATCGCCCCAATGTGCAGAGACCATCACAAAATCACTTAATTCTTGCGCGCGCTCTACATCTGCGGTAATTAATTCTGGATCAAAATAGTTAAGTTGATAGGAATAGTCAGGAGCGATACCATTCGTACCATAAGTATAAGTTAATACGGAAAAGGTCATGCCATTTTTTTCAATAACCGGAATTGTATCCCGCTGTTCTTGACTATCAAAAACCCCTGTAAATAAAAGGTCATCTGCATAGGGTTCCCAATACTGTAAAGTATTTTGAATGCCGATCGTTCCCTTATCTAAGGAATGATTATTACTACCGGTAACAATATCAAAATCTAGATCAACTAAGTCTTTTGCCATGTCGCTTGGCGTATTGAAAGCAGGGTAGCCAGAAAAACCTAATTCATTGCCCCCGATAATTGATTCTTGGTTGATGAAGGCGAGATCTGCTTCAGAAATGCGGTCAGAAATATGGCTATAAATAGGTTTAAAGTCATAGGTTTGCTCATCTACTTGCGCATACTCATTAATTTGCTGGTGGATCAAATTATCGCCGAGACCATAAAAAGATACGGTGTTTTTGGGATCTTCGGCCGCAGTATCCGCCGACTCTTCGTCAGAACCCGGAGCATCTGCTGGTTTTTCTGTCGAATCATCTGGAGTGTCCGGTTGGTCAGTGTTTGAGGAAGGGAATAAGTGACAGCCCGTCAAAAAAAGGCTAAATAAGCTACTCATCATTAGTACTCGTTTTTTTGTCATGAATGCACCTCTTAGGTGCATTGTACCAGTTAATGAATAATAGATAAAATAAAAACACGTTCCATTTCTGTATACAGAGACGGGACGTGTCTATTTTGTTTGATTATTAATTTAAATTGAACACATTGTGTAATTCTTTTTTGACTTCTTCTTTTATTTCTTCGCCATCTTTAACGTTGGTAATTTCCTTGAGGCCACAAATAGAATGTAAAATTTCTCGTTCCATTTCTTCGCCTAAGCGAATCGCTTCTTCATGGACACCATCTTTGTAAATAATAGCAGAAGGAGTTCCTGTAATTTTCATATCAGAAGCTAGTTTTAAGTTTTTACGATAAATTTTCTTGGTTAGTTCAGAGTCATAATCTTCAGCAAACATATCTATATCCAAACCGATTTCTTCAGCCACCTTAAACGCCAACTCTTTTGAGAAGTCGAGACGTTCTTCAACAACATACCCTTGTAATACTTCTAAATATTGGTGGGCCTTATTTTTTCCTTGCATAGCACTCGCATGGAAAGCTAGGCACGCTTGGTAAGTGTTGGCTGAGAATTGGTTGTTTCTTTCTACAACAGAAGTACGGTTCTGACCGAACTTTTTACGCGCATGTCCATATACACGTTTAAAGTTTACGATGGGGATGATACGAAGTTTTACTTTTTCGGGACGTTCAGATCGGAATTGTTTGATTGTTTTTCTTGCGTCATTACATCGTCGACCCAGTGGATCGAGAAAAAGAAAAATCTCAATGAACTGACTTGTCATGATTAACACACCTATATTATAAAGATTTTCGTTACAGAATTTTATTATGAATCATAGTTTTTATTTAATTTACTTGGTCTATTTTAGCATAGATTCGAGATAATATAAACAATAATGCTTTTTATAGACAATTATTTTGAATAAGGATCACTAGCGGCCCTTTCTTGGGCGCGAGCAATCTTTGGTGCTGCAGGATGGACCGGGATCGAATGGTTTTCTAAAAATTGGTCAAAGAATTCTTTCCCTAATGTAGCATCCGTACTTTCGACTTCTAATTCGTAATCGATACTTCCATTTTGAAACGTCGTCTGGTCGAGAACAATTAAATGTTCTCCCACTTGTTTTTCAAAACGCTTCGTTTCAAAAGCATTGAATAAACGAAAAACAGTTTCTTTATCGATATTTTCTAAATCTGGAAGTTGGTCTTCAGCTGAGACATAAAGTGATAAGATGATTTGTTTCAAACGAATGATTTCATTTACTTGTTCGTTTGTAAGGGGGATATTTGTTTCCATTAAAAAATCATTGTGAGGAACTTTAAAAGTCAGTTCCTGGTAAGAATCAGTTACTCGAATCCGAAGAGCAGCCCCCTGATTCTTCAAAGCAGTTTCTATTGTATCAAAATAGTAGTTCGTTTGTATAATCTTATGTTTCGTAGCGGGAGTTTTTGCGAATTCTTTTTCAAAAACTTCTTGATACTTTTCAGCGCTTAATATATTTTTAAATTCAATTTCAAAATTTTGGCTCAATAAAATCACCTCGATAAATAGTCAATAGTAATAAAGTACTACTAATTAGAGAGGATTTCAAAAGATACGCAAAACTCTGTCTTATACATATTTGAATAGTTGGAAAATAGAATTGAATAGCCAACAAAAATTGACTACAATTGGATATATGTTTTATCACACTACTATATAAGAAAGGAAGATTTTGGATAAATGAACAAGAAAAACTTGTTAATAACAAGTGCAATTATTTCTTTATCACTATTAAATGTTGAAAATGTCAAAGCGGAAGAACCACCCCTAGAACCCGAGGTACAAAATGAGCAGATTGAAAACTTACAGTCTGAACCTTTAAAGAATACTACCTCAGATTTATCTCCAGCAGCAGATGATCACGAACTTCAAAAAGAAAACAGCGACGAAACATCAGATGAGTTTCAAGAAAAATATAACGAAATTTTAGAAATACTACATAATAGATTGAACGATAAACAAAAAGAGTTGGTTGAAACCATTCAGATGAATGAAAATGAAAGCCCTTCAATATTTAAAGAAGCTCTAGTGCTTCATCAAGACCAAGAATATGAAGAAGCTATTATTTGTTATGAAGAACTATTGGCTAACTTAGATGAAACAAACGATTCTTCTCCACTACTTATAACGTTAATTGAAGATTTTAAACAATTAGCAGTAAAGGAAACTTCTTTATGGGCCTATCAAGATGCTGAAAAAGAAGCCGGAGAAACACAAGAAGGACCTAAAGAAGAACCTGTTGAAGAAGATGTTCCCGAAGAAGAAGAAACGGATCGAGGTGAAAAAGAAATCGATCAAGACGAAGACGAAATCAACGAAGATGAAGCAGAAATTGACCAAGATGAAGAAAAAAAAGGATCAAGATAATGAAGACGAAACAGATTCATTATCAAAAGAGCAGGACACACAGCAATCGATTGCCGAAGACTTTACCTTAATGGATGAGGTGGAAGAAGAAATTCTATCGGAAACAAGTGTGAACTATCGTGGCTACCTCGCTCAGGCCTCAGATATCATTTATACAGAAACAGAAAATGCTTCTGAATATGAAGCACTTGAAGTAGGCGAGCTACAAGGTCAAGAGGTTAAAGTGTTGGAAGAAATAGAAACACAGCAAACTGTCTGGCTCCGAATCGAAGTCGTAGGTGCAAATATAGCAGGTTGGATAGAACAAACAGGTGTTGATGTCGAAACAGCTTCCGCACCAACAGAGGTCAATTACCGTGGTTATTTAGCTCGAGCAAACGACACGATTAATACACAACCATGGGGCACACCTGGTTATGAAGAGCTTCGCCGCGTCGAAGATTTACAAGGACAAGAAGTTAAAGTATTAGAAGAAGTAGAAACACAACGCGCGACTTGGTTATACGTCAAGGTAATGGGTACAAATATAGCAGGGTGGATCGATCAAACGGGGATTGAAACGGAAGCTATTTCTACCCAGGAAGAAGTCAATTATCGTGGATACTTGTCTCGGTCAAACGACACGATTAATACCCAACCATGGGGGACACCCGGCTATGAAGAGCTTCGCCGTGTTGAAGATTTACAAGGTCAAGAAGTGAGAGTATTAGAGGAAGCAGAAACACAGCGTACGACTTGGTTATATGTTCGAGTAAATGGTACCAACATCTCGGGCTGGATCGATCAAGCGGGTGTGGATATTGAGGCGATTTCCGCGCAAGAAGAAGTCAATTACCGTGGCTACTTGGCCCGTTCAAACGACACGATTAATACACAACCATGGGGCACACCCGATTATGAAGAACTTCGACGCGTTGAAGATTTACAAGGGCGAGAAGTTAAAGTATTAAAAGAAGCGCAAACGCAACGGGCGACGTGGTTATATGTTGAAGTGGTAGGAGCGAATGTAGCTGGCTGGATCGATCAGCAAGGGATTGATCTTGAAACGATCTCTTCTCAAAAAGATGTCAACTATCGCGGCTATTTAGCCCGAACGAATGACACCATTAATACACAACCATGGGGCGTTCCCGGCTTTGAAGAAATTCGGCGAGTCCAAGATCTACAAGGCCAAGAAGTTAAAGTATTAAAGGAAGCAGAAACACAACGCGCTACTTGGCTATATGTGGAGGTCGTTGGTTCGAATATTTCTGGTTGGATTGACCAAGCAGGAAT
>X23_Garden_Dormouse__coassemble_46_pt1 | contig 13223 bp, 11 predicted proteins | sample X23_Garden_Dormouse__metabat2_high_PE_001 | metagenome-assembled genome bin X23_Garden_Dormouse | reverse complement strand
GAAACACAAAAGACACTTAGACATTATCAAGTTTATATTTCACTGAATAAATTTGATTTTGAAGAAAAGTTAAAAAATCTTAATGATTTAAAAAATATTATAGATGAAAAAGATAATAAAATAAAAGTTATCAATGAAAATATTTATACATTAGATGAGCAGAAAAAAGAATTAATAGCTCAAACAAAAAGCGAAGAAAAGTTAGCTAAAGAAATAAGTGAGCTGTTAAATACATTAGGAGAGATTTCCTTTTCGCTTGAACTAATTGAGGATGATGACGAAGCAAATGGTCAATATAAAATACTGGATGATAACAATAATTTGAGAAATATCACTGAAGTTAGCGAAGGCGAAAAAAATATAATTGCCTTTCTATATTTTATGAAAAGTTTAGAAAATACAGATGATACAAATACTAAACCTAAAATAATTATTTTGGATGATCCCATGTCAAGTAATGATAATACATACCAATATTTAATTATAGGAATTATTAAAGAGTTTTATGGCAATCTAAATACAAATGCGCTAATGGATCCTAATGACATGTTAGTAGTTTTAACACATAGTACATATTTCTATATAAATGTTTCGCCATTTAGGAAAAAACATGCAAGAGATTTAACTAAAAGAAACAAAGAAGCACGTTATTATAAATTAATAAAAAAAGGTAAGAGAAGTTCTATAGTCGATATAATTCATAAGGATAAGGACATTTCTACTAGCTATAATTTGTTATGGGATGAATTAAAATACGCTCATGAAAATAATCGCCCCAAAGTAATGTGGAATATTATGAGACGGATATTGGAAACTTTTGCTAAATTTAACAATATTGCTCTAAAAGAGTTATTAACTGATAATTTTGATAACCCTATAGAGAAAATTTTAGGACAAACAATGCAAACATCATTAAATGATAATTCTCATGCGATTATTGATTCAAATTTTGATGCAGATTTTTATTCTGTAGATGATCTTATTAATTTTTTCGAAAAAATATTCGATAGAAAATTAAGTATTAATCATTTTAATAAGTATATGAGCTAGCTCAAGTTTTTATCCGAAAATAATAATATAGGATACACATGTTATTGCAACTAAATCTTATCAAGCTTGCAATTCTTTTTATATCCCATTGCGCTAAATTTTACCATTATTAACTCTTCTTCCTGTCTAATTATTAAATACGTTCATCAGGAAAGTTGTAACTATTCTGACAATAAGAATACTAGAATTTGTTTGTAACCCCCTTATCGAAAAATCTTAAAGCTACATAATAAGTGTGTATCACTTAGAAATATGACAATAATTACACTGGACTCGCAACACAAACTCACAGAAGACATTAAATGTAAAAAGTAGTTCTATGGTGTAGGAAATCAACAATTTAAAATTGTTGGTTTTTCTACATTTTTTATATACTTTTCTTACTCCCCTTTCAAAAATGAAGGTCTCTGGATAAGAAACAATATCCGAGAAGGAGTGGGAGAGAAACGTATGGTAAATAGTATCAAACCAAATTATGGCACGTCAGCGAAGCATCATAATTGTAATTATCAAACAGTCAAAACAATTTAACGTGAAGATTTAGAAAGAGGAAAGAAACTGATGAGAGCTATAGTTTAGTCAGCGCAATTATCAAGAATTTAAGAAGGAAAAAATTAGAAAAGCAACTATTCGAATTGAATGTGCCCCTTGGCTGTCCTCTCAGTTAGACTGGAACATATAAAACTTTACATATATTCTAATCAACTTGAATAGACATACCAAGTTTGTATTTTAAATCGTTCGTTAAACGATACTATTCAATATATTTTTAATAATCCTCGCAGAGTTTAGTATATCCTACTGTGCTACCGTTGGTATCCTTACATCGGTCAATATATTCTTGCCATAGAAGCTTCAGGATCACAGCAAATTCTTGGACTCCTTATGAAACTTACATAATCAGAAAACGTCCATAACAATTCTAATTAATACATTCAGATAAGAACTTCCGATACACCTCGTTGCCAGATAGCTCGTTAATGTCTTCATAAAAAAGGGTTAATTTGTCTGTTCGTTTGGAAATCTCACTAACCGAACTATGTTCTACTTTCTGTATTTGAGCAACTATATCTCGAAAGAAAATCTGGTCTCGATACTGCATCACTAATTTTCCTAAAATTTTTCTGACTATAAAAGTAGGTTCAATCATGTGTTTTTTAACTTCTAATATCACTACCTTCAAAATAGACAATTGATCGAACTCATAATACGAATTGGTTGCCCTGAAATGCATATTCAGATCAAAACAAGGGAAATGGGATTGGCTCGCGAATCAGTAGACTCGAGACTCTAAATAATCATGTATCGCACTATCTACCTTATCAATCGAGAAGATAAATTGTACCTATCAGTTCTTAGAAAAACATTTGAATATTCTAAAAAATCATCGTTTTTATTAAATGTATATTGCTCGATTTTAAGTACTGGATCATTAGAGTCATTTAATCTAAGTAAATTTGTATCTTCTCCATGGATATTAGTAGCTTCAAAATTTCTAATCCCATAGTTAATTTTCTCATTAGCACTAATTTCCATCGCTTCAAAAAGACCAATCTCTGAAAAATCAAATTCTTCTAATCCAGGGCATCTATCTAAAGACACCCAATTGTAAAGTAAAATAGCAGCCTGGCCTTCTATTAAACGTAATCTTTTCAAATATAAGACTTTAGAATCAATCGGAGTATTGAGTAACTCTTGAATTTTTTCATCGGGATTAATTATATCTTTATTTAAAACTATAGTATCAAAATCTATTCCTTTTTCTTTCATAGATTCTGCATATGAGATTAGTTGCTGTGTAAATGGATATGAAATCTTATCTACAGTGACATAAGTCCCCTTACCATGAATTTTTTCTAAATACCCTTCATCTACCAGGATAGTAATGGCTTTCCTTATCGTACCTCTACTCACATCAAAGTAGTCACTTAAATCATTTTCTGATGGGATTTTTTTCCCTTCTTCCCAAATGTTTTTGGTAATATTGTCCTTGATGACATTCGCAACTTGCTCATAAATAGTTGTACTACTATCATATTTAATATTATTAGTGGACATGTTTTCTCCCCTTACTACTATCATTAGATGAAATTCTAATTGGAAAAGTTTATTTAATCTTTTGAGAAGTAATTTAAATAACTACTCAGATACTGTTAAAACAATTGCAAAATACTTAATTCATTAGAAGTTCTCATCCTATCTAGTTTACATTTTACCATACTATTGAATATGTTTCTAAAAATCCCTTTCACTATACAGTTTGTTTATGCTCTTAGAAAAGTATAAGTTTAAAATAATAATTCAGTTTTTATTAATCTCGAGTAGTTTGTTTTCAATTTCAAATAATTTATTTACAATTAATGAAATAATTGGTCCTGTAAAAAGTGCGATGATGAACGTTCCCATATATACTACTGCCCCTAATATAAAACCTACTATTAATAATAATAGATCACTTCCTATCTTTATCTTGGCAAAAGAAAGATTAAATTTCTGAGCCATAACTATTACGAAACCTTCATATGGCGATATACCTTCGTCTGCATTAATTATAAGCGCAATACTTATACAATACAGTACTATTCCAAATCCTAGTAGTAACAATTTACTCCAATAATTTGTTAGTGTAAATGTATAAATAGATATAAAGTAATCTTGTAAATACCCCAACATTATCATATTAAACATAGTTCCAACCTTAATTAACTTCTTATTAATATTAAATATATTTATCACAAAAAATATATTAGTTAATAAGGATACTGTTCCGAAACTATGTGGGATAATATTTGACAATCCTGAATTTAATGTTACTAATGGATCTGTTCCCATTCCAACGTACCTTATGATAGAGACTGCTATACTTAATATTAGATTTCCTAGTATCATTTCTAGATATTTAAACATATACATCTCCTGTGCAAGTATTTTTTGTAATAGCAAAAAATGTCTACTAAATATTTAAATAGGCTATTGTGATAAGTCCAATAGCCTATTTACTGTACTAGTTTTAATGTTTTTTAATTTTTCAGAAGAATATCCCTGCAATAGCTGCGTTGAGGAAAGACACCAGTTGTCCAACTAACATAGCTTTAAATCCTAACTTAGCAAGATCCCCTCTTCTATTCGGTGCTAAAGCACCTAATCCACCAATTTGTGAAGCAATTGCTCCAAAGTTCGCAAATCCGGCTAACGAAAAACTTAATAACATAAGTGTTTTTGCAGAAATCTGTCCTGCATTTGCTAGTTCTCCTAAACTAGCAAATGCAATAAATTCATTTGTCACGAGTTTTTGTGCAACCAGTTCTCCTACTGCTAATGCCTCCTCCCACGGCACTCCAATTAAAAATGCGAGAGGCGATATTAAAGTTCCTAAAATTCTTTCAAGCGTTAGGGCTTCAAGCCCTACAAGCCCTCCTAGCCCACCTACAATCCCATTAATTAGTGCAATTAAAGAAACGAAGGCTAAAAGTATACCTGCAATTTGAATAGCCATGTTTAAACCTGTAGATGCACCTTGTGCTGCAGCGTCGATAACATTTACTGGTTGATTTTCTTCGTCTTTTTGTATTGTAGCGTCGTCTTTTCCTGAAATAATTCTTTTTAACTGGTCTTTAGGGAGTGGATGTACTATTTTCGAGAGTAGTAACGCTGATGGTGCTGACATGAAACTAGCTGCTAATAAATACTCAAGTGGTATACCAAGCAAGGAATACCCAACCAATACTGTACCTGAAACAGATCCAAAGCCTCCTACCATGATTGCAAAAAGTTCAGAATTAGAAATATCACTAAGATACGGTTTTACAACAAGTGGTGCCTCTGTTTGACCAAGAAAGATATTAGCTGCGGTAGATAAAGATTCTATCTTTGTAGTTTGTAGAAATTTAGACAGACCTCCACCAATAACATCAATAATCCACTGCATTATTCCAAAATAATATAATATTGAAATAAGCGCAGAAAAGAAAATAATAATAGTCAATACTTCAAAAGCAAAAATCATTCCTTCACCTTCAACTAGTGAACCAAAAAGGAAAGATATACCCTCATTTGCGAAGTCAATTACTTTATTCAAAGCCTCACTAACCCATAGAAGAACAGTTTGTCCTGTTGTAGTTTCTAAAGTTATAAAAGCAAAGATTAATTGAATAAAGAGTGCTCCGCTAATTGTTCTTAAGTTAATATTTTTTCTATCATTACTTAAAAGATACGCTAGAAACAATACAACTATAATGCCTACAATTCCCCATAAAATATTAATTTTAAACAACCCTCTTTCTATTAGAAAGCTCTATGTGACACTAACATAATCAATTGCTTTTAAAACTTCCATTAAGTGTTCTTTAAATTTAGCACTATCAACTTTTTCACATACTCTAACATTCGTTTCTTGTTTTAAATCTTTTTCTTTATCAACCAAGTTGTAACCTCGGGTTAAATCACCTGTCGTTTCAACATCAACAAAATATTCAGTAGATTCTCGCATTAGAGATTCATCTGCAGCAATAGCTACTAATAATGCATCAGGATGCGAAGTTGCATCAAATCCGTGTACTTCTTTGTTTGCATTTTTTACGAACATATTTACATCAATATAGAATTTAGAACCGTTAGTATTAAGGTTTTCAATATCTTTTAAATCATCTTCATACATCATTCCAAAATCTAAAGTGTTATCCCAAGTTACCATTGTCATAGAAACTCCTGAATGCAATACAATTCTAGCCGCTTCTGGATCTACGTAGAAATTAAACTCTGCTACAGCACCTATATTGCCTAATCTATTATTAATTCCACCCATAATCCAAATATGTTTAATATCTTTTAAAATAGATGGCTCCCTTTTAATTGCCATTGCTATATTAGTAAGTGGTGCGATTGTTAACAATTCAATTTCTCCAGGATTACTCTTCACAGTTTCAATAATAAAATCTACTGCATGTTGATTCTCAGCTTCTTGCTTAGGTGTTTCAATTACAAGGTCTCCCATTCCACGTTCCCCATGAATTTCTTCAACCGTTCGATGTGTTTCCGAAGGCAGCTGTGTCATAGGGCCTTCATGTCCTCTATATACAGGGACATAATAATCTTGATTAGAAACTTCTACGGTATGCAATGCATTTTCTACTTGATGTTCAAATGCAACGTTTCCACCTGCAATTGTAATTCCCTCCACCTTAAAATTATGTAAGGCAGTTAAAATAGCTACTGTGTCGTCTCCTGCAGTATCTGTATCAATAATTACTCTTCTCATTATCTTATCCTCCATATAATATTTTTATTGTTATATTTATTTAACTTTTTTCTAATTTATATTTTCTAAAATGTTCTTTAAATGTTCTTTAAAACCTTCTGCATCTATTACTTCACAAACTCGAACATTTGGTTCTTTTTCCAAATCCCTTTCAACATCGACTAAATTATATCCTCTAGAAATGCTTCCTTTAGTTTCAATATCAACGTAGTATTCTGTCGATTGCATCATTAAAGTCTTGTCTGCTGCGATTGCTACAGTCACAGAATCAGGACATGTGATTCCATTAACACCTCGTTTAGCATATTCAAATTCTTTAACATGCATATTCACATCCAAGAAAAATTTTGCCCCTTTTGTATTCATTTTTTTTATATCTACAATGTCATCTTCATACATAACTGCATAATCTAGACAATTGTCCCAAGTTACCATAGTCATAGACATTCCAGAATGTAGGACTATTTTTACAGCCTCTGGATCGGTATAGAAATTATATTCTGCTACGGCTCTAATGTTTCCAATTGAATTATTAACCCCTCCCATTATCCAAAGATGTTTAATATCCTTTACAATAGAAGGGTCTTTTTTAATTGCCATTGCAATATTCGTTAATGGGGCAATAGCTATCACTTCAATTTCTCCAGGATTCTCTTTTATTGTGTCTATTATAAAATCGACTGCATGTTTTTTTTCATGTCTCTGTTTAGCTACATCGAAATTAGCATTTCCCATTCCATCGTCTCCCATAATTCTTTCTTCGGTCCAATGCTCCTCCCCAGAAAGTTTCATGATTGGAGACTCATATCCTTTAAAAACAGGGATATAATAGTTTTGATTAGAAATCTCTATTGTATAAAGAGCGTTTTCAACTTCTTGTTCGAAATCAATATTCCCTCCTGCTATAGTCACTCCCTCTACTTTAAAGTTAGCTAGTGCTGTTAAAATAGCTGTAGTATCATCTCCTGCAGTATCTGTATCAATAATTACTCTTCTCATTACAAGTCCCTCCTCATTAAAGTATTAAGTTAAAAGACTGTGTCCGTTTTAAATTTTTTTAACTTCTCTAAAGTTGGAAGTGCTGGGATGACTCCTTCTCTAGTAACAGTATAAGTACCTGCTAAATTAGCAAATCGTACAGCTTCTAATAGTTCCAGCCCCTCAGTAAGTGCATAAGCTAATGCGCCAGTAAAAGTATCTCCTGCGCCAGTAGTATCTTTTACTGTTTCTACAGAAATTGGTTTTACAAACTCTTCACTTTCTCTTGTTATAACGATAGTTTCTTGTTTACCACGTGTAACTATCACCGCTTCTGGTCCTTTGTCCAATAAATTTCTAGCTAATTCTATCGTTTCTTTTTTTGAAATTTCCGTAGCTGGATTTAGACCATTTAGAATTAAAAGTTCCGATTCATTTGGATTAATAACCGTAGACAAAGATAATAGTTCTATTGCTTTTTCATTTGCCGGAGCTGGATTAAAAATAACCTTTTTATCATATTCATTGGCTATTTGCATACCCCTTTTGATTGCTTCAAAAGAGATTTCCATTTGAAATACAATAGTGTCTGATTCTTTAATTACTTCCCTTGATTTTTCTATATCTTCAGCAGTAATATCCATATTTGCGCCAAGATCTAGTATAATAGCGTTATCATTTTCACCATTTAAAATAATCAAACCTACTCCTGTGTTAGTATCAGAGAATATAACATGTTCTGTGTTAACTCCCATTTCTTCTAACATCTCGATTCCTTTTTCTCCAAAAGAATCCTTCCCTAGATTACCTATAAATGTGACGTCACCACCTAATTTCTTAGCAGCTACAGCTTGATTTGACCCTTTACCGCCATAGCTTTCGAAAAATTTTTTCCCTACAATTGTTTCGCCCCATACGGGCATATTTTTTGTGCTCACAGTAAATCCTACATTATAGCTTCCAATTGAAAGTATTTTACCTTTTGTCATAATTATCTCCCTTGTAAATTTTTATACATAATTGTAACCGCATTCAAAATTATTGATTTTTTATAATTAAGAAAGACCCTTTATAATAAAAGGTCTTTCTATTATTATTTTTCATACACTAATATTACTAATAGTCAATAAATAGTTCTTAATTTTTAAGCATTAATAACTATCATCTGCAACATTTTCATCACCAGTGACGATTGAAATACCTGAACTAGCTCCTAATGAAACTGCACCAGCATCTAGTAATGCAATTGCATCTTCACGAGTTTTAATTCCGCCGGATGCTTTTACTAAAGCTCTATCACCCGCTATTTCTTTTAATAGCTTAATATCTTCTACAGTTGCGTGACCGCCTTTACCCCATCCACTGGAATTCTTAACGTAAGTCACACCAGCTTCAATAGCTAATTCTGCAGCTTTCGTTTTTTCATCTTGGGTTAACATTCCGAATTCCAACATAATCTTAACAGGTTTCCCATTTGCTGCTTCAACTACTTGAGCGATTTCATCTTTATATTCATCATACATACCACTTTTTAAGTAACCTACATTAGCCATAAAATCTAATTGATCAGCACCTAATTCGAATACATCCTTAGTTTCATAAACTTTTGCTTCAGTAGTAGAACCTCCCATCGGAAAACCAATAGCTGTACAAATCTTTACATCTGTTCCTTTTAACTCTTTTTGTACTGTAGGTATCCAGGCTGGCAGAATCATTGCACCGTCAAAACCATACTTAATACAATCTTTAGCTAACTGAACCATTTCTTCTTTAGTTGCATCTGGATTCACATTCGTGTGTTGAATCGTTTTTGCCAATTCTTCGTTGGTGATCTGGTTGTGTGACATATTATTACCCCTTTTATATTATTCATCCATAGCCATAACTAGTTGTCTATAGATGTCTACATTCATATTGTTCCACATCCCAGAAATTTTGTCAAGGATATTCTGTAATTAAGTTTTTTATTAATGAAGTATATTGTAAAATGAAGTGTAATAACTAAAAAATAGAAAAGCCTAAAGATTCGTTATACTTTTTCAACACAAAAAAGGAAGTAGTAATAATCTATCATATAGAAAGTATTGTATTTGTCTTTACAACTAAGGAAAGAACTTGCTTCGTCTATCTTCCCATTTTATAATTAACAGCATTCTATCTTATACTCTTCTCCACGAATCCATATTTAATGACTGATTTAAACAGATTAAACCAATCGTTAAGCAGATGATCTATAGCTAAAACTTTATACATTTTTTCCTTCAACAAATGATGATTGAATGAATTAAAATAGCTTTTAAGATCACCAACTAGAACAAAAGCTTCATTTTCATTAGCAATATACTTGCTAACTTCTGCCGCAAAGTCAATATTCGACTTCCCTTTTTTATTCGTTCTATAAGCGGTCGAATTGTCATCTATCCCATGATTTCTTGCCCAGTCATTATAAGCACAATTTAATTGCCTAGTATAATACTTATAAATATAACCATCTAGATGACCTGCATATTTTATTGGACGAGGGTCTCTTTTAAATGATCTAGCATCTTCAAACTTTTTTGGATCGTCAGTAAATTTTTTGATCATTTGTTCATATGCAATCAATGGAAAAAAGCTATGTTCCGCAATCTTTTTATGATTTTGGACATAGCTCTTCACTTTTGATATATGTATAGGGTAATCAAAATGAAAATACCCTTTTATTGGATAATCTTTTTCTAATAATTTTTTCTATGCACATAAATCTCCTTAGTTAGTCAGTCCAGGATTAGCCATGGCAACTAAAGAACTCCCTTTCTGGCAACAGGCATACGCACCTACAATTATTGCCCGTTTAGATGTAGGTCAGCCATGAGCACAACTAGTGTATAATGTAGACAGAATATTCGCATCTATTCCAAACAACAAGACCGAGGTGACTAATCTGATTATTATATTAATAGCACAAATTGCGTTAGCAATTGTAACAAGTCAAATTAACAGAGCTCCCAAGTGTTCGAAAGTTGCAACCAGTCTCAAACATCATATACTACCAACTTATTTGGTAAACACTATTATTGTAACATAAAAAAACATTATATTTTAGATATCTGCCTTTAATGAGAATATGAGATTTATAAACGTTTAGTTATCGAAAGGAGAAACTAGATAAGCGGTCCGATATTCTTTTATAACAGTTATCATATTTTTAATAATATATTCTCAAAATCAGTGTTTTAATTAATATAACAGCAATTTTAATTATCATTTATAAATAATAACTTCCATAGCTTTCAAGGTAAGTTATCTAGAAGAAAGGGACATAAAAGATTTCACAGTAAGGAATTTAACCAATCTCAACGCCTATATACTAATATACCCCCTACTTCTAGTAGAAAGCGGATAAATAAATTTTAAAGAATAAGATAATAAAACTTTTTAAAGTATGACTCAAAGAAAAATTATTGTTATTCGATGAAGATGCTATAAAGAATAGTAAAAATGAGAAGAAGCATTTTCATTATTCATTAAAATGAATGGTATATGTTTTCTATAGGAGGAGACAAGAAAATCTTATATAATTATGGTATAATAGTATTATAACTATATAAGAAGGAGTTTTTAAATGGAAACAACTTATTGGATTTGTGATATTTGTAACGAAAAAATAAATTGTGAAGCGAATGGTTATGTAGAATGGAGAAGTATAGGAAAAAACACTAATAAAAAAGAAATTAAAATAGTTCATGATAGTGCCGACTGTCAGCTGGAAGGAGACGGGGTAAGTTCTCGTCCATTAATAGACTTTTCAGGTAATACTGGATTAATGGAATTGCTAGAATATGTTAGTACTGATGAATTCAATAATATTGAAGAGAACTTAGAACTTATTAAAAGAATACATATGCCCGGATATGAAGAAGCTAGACCATACTTCGCTCGTGCAATAAGGGAAGATGTCCCGGGAGTTGCTGATGCTAATACGAAACATCGTTATTATTCACAAGATGTGCTTAAACAAATCATAAATACGTACAGTTGATATGTATAAAAATTATTTATCTATCATGAATAGATAACAACAAATTGCATTACAAGACAGGAAGTTCTATCTTTATCAGTTTCTCTAAGATATATAGTTACTTCTATTATAGAACATCTTGTAATTCATTATTCTATAAATAGATTAAACCCATCAATAACATTATTTTATTGTTGGGTTTTTTTAGAGTTCGCATTCTCCAAAAACTTTTAGTTAATTTAAAAATCTTTATGAAGATATCTAGACCTGAATAATTCATAGTTTTTCTAAAAATGTTAATGAATGTTGTAATTATAATACTTATAGTAAATTGCTTCATCACCCATTAGGTGATGAAAAAAGAACCCCTTTCTGATATGGTTAATTCACGACAAACAACCAATAGAAAGGAGTTCTCTCAATGGTTACTTTACAAGAAACTGCAGCAAAATTCAATAATCATTTACATGTCTCTCATACAGGTGGTCGTTTATCGAGTGATTCTGGTTTGACGTTGGTCAACGAATTTATGGATGCTTTTCATTTTACAGAGCTTTCTAAAAAAATCGTTTCGTTTAATGAAGACCGTCGTTACTGGCTACACGATAACCATAAGATTTTGAAACAAATACTTTTTCAGATCATCGCTGGTTATAAAGCTGATTTATCAGCAGATATCTTACAGCATGATCCGGTATTACAGACTCTTTCAACGGACGGTGTGTGGGCTTCACAACCTTCAATCTCTCGTTTTTTTGATCGAATGACTGAACAATCGATTGAAGACTTACAGACACTCAATCAAGTATTGATTGATCGAGCACGACTTATCCGGAATGATACAGCTATGATCATTGATTTAGATTCTACGCATTCGGATACCTTCGGTAACCAAGAACAGACCGATTATAATGCACATTATGGAACGAACGGCTATCATCCATTGGTCGCTTTTGATGGATTAAATGGAGATTTTTTAAAAGCTAAACTTCGCCCAGGAAGTCAATATACTTCTAATGGTGTTGAAACATTTCTTAAATCACTCTTGGAGCACTATCACCAAGTGATCCCTACGACAGACATTTTAGTTCGTGGGGATAGTGGGTTTGCGACACCTAAAGTATATGAATTATGCGAAGCTCACAATTATGACTATACCATTCGTTTAAAGAGCAATCGAAATTTAACTCGTCTAGCTGAAGAACTTGTCTACTATGATGATCATCATCCATGGGATGAAAAAGAAATTTATTATCATTCCGTTTCATATCAGGCTGGATCTTGGACTAAATCTCGTCGAGTATGTATTCGTTCAACTCGAGAAGCTGGAGAGTTACTCTTTAATCATGCATTTATTATTACGAGTTTCTCAGAAAATATCGTACCGAAAAGAGTATTTGAAACTTATAATAAGCGAGGAACGATGGAAAATTACATCAAAGAAGCCAAAAATGGCTTCTATTTTGACAAGACAGATAGTCCACGGTTCATCGAAAATCACGCGCGTATGATGATTAGTGTGATCGCTTATAATATTATCAATTTCATGCGCACAATCTGTTTTGAAAAGAACTGGAAGAACCTTCAAATAAATACCATTCGTCTTCGTTTATTCAAAGTAGCCGGAAAGTTAGTCAATACAGCAAGACGGTTATATTTAAAACTTTCTAGTTCACATGTCTACCAAGCAGAATTTTACGCCGTCTTTAGGCGAATCCAACGGATTCGATGTTATACTTAACAGATCATTTTTCAAAAAAATATCCAGTGCCTAGGGATTCGTGCGCCCAAAAATAAGTGTTTAGCTCCTAAAAATTGAATCTCAATAAAAATTTTCTGTAAAATCCAAAAAAATATATAAATTTTAGAACCAAATCAATATTACAACAAAAAATGTATTTTTAATCGAAAAATTTAGAAGTATGAATTATTCAGGCT
>X23_Garden_Dormouse__coassemble_42_pt1 | contig 13585 bp, 10 predicted proteins | sample X23_Garden_Dormouse__metabat2_high_PE_001 | metagenome-assembled genome bin X23_Garden_Dormouse | reverse complement strand
GTCCAGAGTTTGAACTTCTTCCATCATCAGTTCGTTTACTTTCCCTGTCCCGTCCGTGGTGCGATCAACTGTCTCATCATGAATCACCACTAAATGTCCATCTTTTGTTAGATGAGTGTCATACTCAAAGACATCAACTGCTAATTGCTCAGCCTTATCAAAAGCGGCTAGCGTCCCCTCAGGTGCTAATCCTCGTCCACCACGATGGGCAATATTTAAAACTTCATGATCATCCGCTTGATAAAAGGCTCGTACCGGTCGTTGCTCCTGCGGCCACAAATAAATCACCAACCAAACGCCGGCAACTAAAACTAAAAGACCGCTAATAACTTTCAATATTTTCTTCAATATTTTACCCTCCTGTCCATGTTAACCCATAACGCTCGTAATTAAAAATGTTCCTAAAATAATCAAAAGATTGTTCAATAAATGACTAAGTACTGCAGCTTCAATGTGAGACTTTGCGTACAGCCAACCGCATAAAATACCATCTAATACATTTAACAATAATAAACGTAACCATAAAACGGGCGTTAAATCAATCATGCCAGCCATTGAGCTGTACTGAGAAAAAGCATAAAGAATCGCCGTAAATGTAAAACTTATTATATAATTCATACGACTTAAATTCTTTCCTTTAGCACTTAAAACACAAACAAGAACCGTCATAACTCCCCAGAGTAAAAGGATTTCTTAGCCTGCACCACTGTAGAGTAAATTTGATAATACTTGCCAAATATTTAAATCTGTATAAATAGGTTGCAGAGCTTCGGGGGAACCAAGCTTGAAAGATCACATCAAAATCTAAGTTTAAAACAGCTAAGCTTAAAGCAAAAATTACAATAAAAGACATGGTATCCGCTAAGTCCAGTAAATACAGGGCTAGAAAAATGAAAAAGCCTTCTAGGGATAGCTTCTTCTAGTCGCAATCTCGTCCTTTTTCATACTCATATCCTCTCATCATCATCTCCTCATTATTTTAGTGTTCATTTTACTATACTCTTAACCAAAACGTAATACCTTATGAAAACCTTCTTCTTTTCTTTCACTGCCTAAAGTTCGTTAAAAGTGTAGTAGTTGAACATAAACAAAACTACTAAAATAATTTTCAAGCTCCTTTTATAGTTGTTTTTCAATAAAAAAAGCAGACACAAAGTCTGCTTTTTTATTTTATTCAATTATGATTCTGATTTAGCTACTTCGTAAGCTTCTGACGGTACATCTCCAAGTACTCTGACAATGATAAAGCCACCTACAATAGTTGCGAACAAGGCGACAAAAACCATTCCAGCGGTACCCAGGCTGTCAGTCAACATACCTCCTAAGAAACTGGCAAATACGTTACTAGCAGTTATTCCAATAGTAAATAAAGTTTGTCCTTTAAATAAATCTTTTTCACGGACTCTATTTTTAATATATTGAACGGCTGCTGGATAGGCAAGTGCATAAGACCCAAATTGTAAAAATTGTGAGATATAAATCATCGTTAAATTCGTTGCAAAGAACATTAAAACAACTTTAGCTACGAAAAAGATGGCCGATAATTTTAACCAAAAAGCTGTAGAACGTTTTTTAACGAGCCCATCAAAGTTCATCATGATTGGAATTTCTACCGCGGCCGCAATAAAGATCGCAAGACCTACTGCACTACTATCTCCCCCTAAAGGCGTGACAATATTAATTAGGAATGTATTAATCATTGTTTGCGCAAAGAGAACAAAACCTAAGCCAATAATAATATAAACAAGTTCACGATATTCATTTAAAAAGCTTACTAAAGACTGCTCTTCAACAGGTACTGATTCTCTTTGACGTGTCATGTCCTGTTCATCTTGATCGATTGCTTCTTCTTCAAACATTTCATCTTTTGGTAATTTATATGAACGAATAATCAAAATAAATATAAATGCAAGACCAATATAAAAGACCGGTAAAATACTTGAAGTTGTTTTTTCAATAACGAAGCCCAACAACAAAGTAACCAATGCATATGAAAGACTACCAAACCCACGGGCAATTCCAAATTTAATATGGATGCCTTCTTCTTCATAAATAAATGCTAAAGAATTAACAAAAGGTGTACTTGATTGAACAAAAGAAAATGCCAGAATGGCGGATAATAAAAAGATGAAAAACGATGGAATAAATAATAAAGCTGCGGATGAAATCATTACAACGAGTAAAAGGACGGTTAACATATCTTGAAGTTTGACGGATTTGTTTCGATTGGTGTAGTTTGCGAAAAATGTCTGGATGGCAATAGATAAAACGTTAGAGAAGGCTAAAATAATTCCGATGGTGGAGTTTGTAAATCCTTTATCCAACATAAAGATGGAGGCAAACGAAAGCATCGCAGCGAGTAAACCTGAGTTTAACGCCTGGCTCCCAGAATACTTCCAATTCAGTTGTTTTTGCATGAATAATCCTACCTTTTTAATATTTGTTTGTGTGAGGGGTTCTAACAGTACGAAGGGGGTCTAACAATGTGAGGTTTTTTCAACAGTTTGAATATCTTACAGAGAAACTTTGGATATGTAAAGAGGTTTTTGAAAGTTTTTTTAATTCTTTTTAACAAGCTCTATCTCTTGTTTCGTAAAGGGTTTTCATACTACTGATTATTAAAATGTGATGAAAATTGAGTGTAAGAGCTGATCATATTTCCTGCTTTAGGGTTTGTTTTATTTCTTCTATAATTTAGAATGTTTATTCCTAATAATTCTACTTGGTTATTTTATTTAGGTTAGATATTAATAGTGATTAGTATGACCCCTAGAGAAATTGCTAAATATGATAAATAAAAAGTATGAGTAGATCATTATCAATCGACCCCTTGGCTAAACAAATCCATAATAGACCTTAGGACCTTGCTTTATGATTATTTCCAAATAAAAAACCGGAGCCATTTAGATCAGTTTCTAAAAAGCTCCGGCATTTATTCTATTTTTTATTTTTCTGATTTTAGAATGAATTTTTCAATCACTTCATGGATGGCATCTTCTTCATGGGTCGCATGTGCGATGTAATCCATTTTTTCTTTTAAATCTGACACCATATTTTGCACATCTACAGCTAAGCCCGCTGTTTCTAACATAGGCAAGTCGTTAAAGTTATCGCCGATTGCAATCGTTTCTTCAACATCAATCCCTAAATGGTCTGCTAAAAAATGAATACCTGCGCCTTTATTGACGCCTTTTTGATTGAACTCAAGATAGCGATTACTTGAATAACTTACATCACTATTTTGTGTAATATCTTTTAAATCCTCGGCAATTTGTTCTAAGTAAGCACGATCCATATTCATATATAACACTTTGACAATATCTTCGTCTTTTAAGAAATCAATATCTTGACGATCGATTTCATTCACTTCCATCTTTGTCTTTAAATGTTCGCGCTCTTCTTCAACTAAATTGTACACATAAACCTCTTCTTGGGTATAGACATGAATACAAACATCATAATCCAACCCACGCTTATATAATTCCGAAGCAAATTCAAAAGAAATTCCTTCAAAATGAAGTAATCGATTCCCTTTATTTTCAGTAACGGCTCCTCCATTAAAGGAAATAACATACTCATCGGCTTTATCATATAAACCGATCTCTTGTAGAGTTCCTTGTACGGTCTGATACCCCCGCCCCGTTGCTAAAACAAACTTAACACCTAAATCATCTGCTTTTTGAATCGCCTCTACGTTCTTCTGTGAAACTGTATTATCCAAAGATAAAAGCGTTTCGTCCAAATCACATGCGATTAATTTGTACACTTATAATCCTCCGTCTACTTTCATTATTCTTTGTTAGTTTATCATGAACTGAATTGAATATAAAAAACATTTAAACTTTACCAATAAAAAATGAAATTTAAAATTAGTCTTAAGATAAATAAAGTATTTCCTATTGATACTCTTCCTATTACATGAGATATTCTTTTTATTCTGCCTTTGATATATCATCTGGTGACACGAATCTAACGAAACTTAAACTACATATGTTTCATTAAACGGTGTTTCTATTGAAACGGTTCTCACTTTCATTTCGACGAATCTCTTATTTGCTGAAACGGTTCTCACTTTCATTTCGACGAACTCTCTTTTTATCATAGACTTTTCAAGATACCTAGTTGTATTCGGAAAAAAATCTAAAACATCATCTATCCTCTGCATAAATAAAAAAAGAGTTTGGGACAAGAGTCGCTTCTTTAATGAAAGATAACTCCTTATACCCAAACTCTTACTTTTCGTTTTTATTGGATGTTTCTCAATGTTTTTTCTTGTTCATCATTGACAGCGTCTAATAGTTCTGGTTTTTGTAATAACTCTAAGGCAGTTAAAGCAATTCCTTGCGCGCCTTTGATTAACCCTATTTTTCCTGTGTCTGAAATCGTTGCGGCTGCCATTTCTGTCGTATGTGCTCCAATGTTGTCCGGCGCAATTTTTATATTACCTTGAATGGTTGGACATTTATAGCTTACGGCTCCGACATCGGTAGATCCTGTAGCAGTTTCATCCACTGCGTGGATATCGGAAATTCCTAGTTCATTATATTTTTCTGTTAAAATGTCAGCTAACTTATAGTTGATGACGGTATCTTCATAGGGACATTCATATTCAGAGATTTCAACTTGCGTACCATTTGCTTGGCTAATGCCTTTGACCATTGCAGTAGCTCTTTCGCTAATTTCTTTGGCATAGCTCATTTTGGGTGCACGGAAATAATATTCTAAAGAGGCATAATCAGGAATCACATTCGCTGCTTCTCCACCATTTTTAATAATACCATGAATATATGTATGAGTTTTCGCCATTTGACGTAATAAATTAAGCTGAATATAACTCATCGCGGCCGCATCTAAAGCGGAAACTCCATTCCCAGGATGAGCTGCATGGGCACTTTTACCATAAAAATCAAATTTCAAAGGCATAAGCGCACTCGAACGAGCGCCTACTCCATTTTTATTACCAGGATGAACCATTAAAGCGACATCGACTTCGTCAAAAGCACCTGCTTCTGCCATCGATACTTTGCCACCGAAGTTTTCTTCAGCTGGTGTACCTACAACCAGAACCTTACCACCGTACTGATCAATTACTGCTTTTAAAGCTTCGCCAGCAGCTACTCCAATCGCGGCAATTAAATTATGGCCACAACCGTGCCCAATTTCAGGAAGTGCATCGTATTCACACATGAAGGCAATAGTTGGCCCTGGTGCTTCAGAATCATAAGTGCCCAAAAAACCTGTTGGGACTATGTAACCTGCTTCTGTTTCAAAACCTGCTTGATCTAAATAATCTACAAGTAATTGCATAGATTCGAATTCTTCATTACCGATTTCCGGATTTTCATATAAAGTATGGACAATTTCCATATAGTCTTCAATATTTTGTTCAATTAACGTTTTGATTGTTTGTGCTGCATTCATTTGATAACCACTCTTTCCTTCATTTAAAATGGATTTTATTCGTTTGCTTCTTCTGAGATTGCCAGAGCTTCTTCGTGCCATTTTTCAATACTGCCGTCTGCAATGCTTTCTTGAATCACTTTGTTAGAAACTTCAATGAGCGACTCATATTCTTCCCCTAATGGGAAAGCAATCGCGTTTGTACTATATTTTCTTTCTGGATCTAAATCAAAATCTTCTTGCGGTAGAATTGTTAAGTTGGGAAATGTGTCTAGCATAGGGCCAGCAGATGAGGTAGAAACGATCATTGCATCAATATCCCCTTCATTTAATGCGGCTAAACCAACATCCAAAGTACCGTACTGTTTAATATCTGTTGGTTCTGTAAACATTTGCGCCAACTCGAATTGAATCGAGCCAACTTGAGCACCAATCGTTAAATCAGCTGCAGCAATTTCTTCTAGAGAGTCAAATTCTTCAGACAGCTCTTCCTGCATCATCACACCTTGAAATCCTAGTGTTGTTTCTTGTAAATAGCCCTCTGAAAACTGCATCACTTCATCCCGATTCTCTGTCCACGTAAAACCAGAGATTCCCATATCTACGGAAGCCGTCTGGATGTTAGCCATTACCCCACTAAAATCAGTAGGAGTAATTTTCAATTCGACTTCTAATTCATCCGCAATCGCTTGAGCCAAAGCAATATCACTTCCAATAATTTGTCGTTCTCGATTCTCATCTAACACGTAGAACTCCATTGGGGGATAGTCAGGCGAAGTCCCGATCATTAACTCCCCTTCTTCTTTAATTCGTTCAACTACATCTTGTCCAGTGTTTGCTGCTCCTTCGCAAGCAACCAATACAATGCTCGCAAACAAAACGACAAAAGTCAGAAAAATTTTTTTTGACTTTCTTTTCAAAATGATCACTCCTTCGTGTCAATGATTTCTAATAATTGATTTGATCTAAGAATTTTTTCGTTCGTTCATTCTCTGGTTGGTTAAATATTTTTTGAGGCGTTCCTTCTTCTACAATATTTCCATCATCGATGAAAATCACGCGAGATGCGGCTCTTTTGGCGAAATTCATTTCGTGTGTCACAATCACAATCGTCATATCACTCTCCACTAAGCCTTGGATAACTTGCAATACTTCTTTGACCATCTCTGGGTCTAAGGCAGAAGTCGGCTCATCAAACAACATAACTTCTGGGTTCATCGCTAAAGCACGCGCGATAGCTACACGTTGTTGCTGCCCCCCAGATAAGCTATTTGGATAAGCATCTTTTTTCTCAATTAACCCTACTTTTTTTAGTAAATCTTCAGCTAACTGATTAGCTTCGGCTACTTTCAGATTTTTTCGTTTCATCGGAGCTAATGTAATATTTTGCAGCACAGTTAAATGGGGAAAGAGATTAAATTGTTGGAAAACCATACCGATATTTTCACGAAGGTTATCAATATGCTCTTCTTTCATATTAACATCGTTTACCAAAGTATCTTTAAAAAATATTTCTCCGCCCGTCGGGGTTTCCATTAAATTCATGCAACGGAGGAAAGTGGATTTCCCTGAACCTGAAGGACCGATAATCGCTACAACTTCCCCTTTTTTCACCTCTGTTGAAATACCTTTTAAAACTTCTGTCTCATCAAAGTTCTTTATTAAATTATTTATTTTAAGCATATGTATTTAACCTCTTTTCCCAAATTTTCATTAGATAACTTAATGAATAAGTAAGAACATAGTAAATAATTCCGACAACAATTAATGGTTCAAAAATTGAATAAGTAGACGCTTGAACAATATTACTGGTATACATCACATCAAACACACCTACTGTTGAAACGATGGAAGACTCTTTGATCATTGTAATGAATTCATTTCCTAATCCAGGCAAGACAATACGGATCGCTTGTGGAATGATAATTGAAACCATTGTTTCACGATCACTCAGACCAAGCGCTCGTCCGGCTTCCATTTGTCCTTTGTCGACCGACTCCAAACCACCACGCAATACTTCACTAACATATGCACCTGAGTTAATTCCAAGAGCCACCACGGCGGTAATAAATTCTCTTGTGCCAAATGTGCCTCCTAAAAAGTCTAAACCAGAAAGAGTAAGCCCAACCATTGGCAAGCCATATAACCAAATAAATAATTGCAGTAAGATTGGCGTGCCACGAATCACGTTTGTGTAAATATTAGCGATCCAATTTAAAATTTTAATATCTGAACGCTTCATCAACACCGCGACTAAACCAATGAGGCTTCCTAAAAAAACAGTCGAAAGAGATAAAACAATGGTCACCCAGGCGCCTTCAAAGAAGGTAGGCATCCATTCCCAAACTCTTCCAAAATCTATATTAATACCATTCATCATCATTCTCTCCTTTTTACTTTCAATTTCCATCGTTATTTAGATATTAGTGAAAGAAAGGCATTGTGGATTTAGAAAATAAAAAAGTCCCGCCTCTATGCCTTTCTAGACATAGAGGCGAGACTTCTCCCACGGTACCACTCTAATGAATCTCCACGTAACACCGCGTTTTTTCAACGTTTATGTTTTGTTTTTAATTCACTCTATTTTTAACCGCTAGAACGCGGGGTTAGTTTCCACAACACTAACCGGTCTCCTAAGTACGGTTCAATTCTAATTATTCAATAGGCTTCCACTCTACCCTATCTCGCTGGGAACGAATTATAATTTACTCTCTTAATCATCGACCAAATATTTAATTGTGAAATTTAACTTGCTTAAAACTCTAACACTTTGTTTTATAACTGTCAAATTTCTTTTTAATTTTTCTTCAAATTAAAATATAAAAAAACTTTTATACGAACTATTTTTAATCATAACGTTTTTAAATCAACATTCCTATCTACTATTAAAATATATTATTTAATTAAAAAATGATGAGTATAGCTGGATTATTTCATTCAATTTTCGAAGCTATTGACAAAAAGAATAAAATTTCTGATAAGATAAAAAATCCAGGAAATAAATCTAAACACTTAGCTTTATGTAATTAAATGGCATGATAACCCTTTTTTATAAAGAATGCTATAAGAGAAAATCCATAAAAAAGTCGATATCATAAATAAGGACTTGCTTCCTAGTAAATTTTATTTTCCCTTCATTATCTAAATCATTGATCACTCTACTAGCAGTCTCTCTAGTCGTTCCAGCTGAGCTCCCAAGCTCGTTAATGGTTAACGAATACGGGATAACAATCACTTTTTTCTCTTCGACAAACATTTCCTTACCTAAATCATAAATCCAAATAGCAAGTGCTAGTTGCACTCTATCATAGGCGCTTGAAGTAACCGTAAGCTGCAACCTTAATTCTTGAAATTTTAATATTTCTGAGATTTTTTGGTACATATATAATATTTGATGTTTATTATCAACGACCGTCGATTCAATCAAATCTTTGGGAATTAAAAGAACATCAATTTCTGTCTCAGTAATTGCCGTATAAGGATACGCTTTTTCTTGGTTTAAAAACATACGATAAGGAAAAAAAGTATTTTCTTTAATATAATCCTTATAGGAATATTCACCGGATGGATCTGTTTTCCCTAAACTAACAAGCCCTCTAAACAAAAAGTAATAATAGCTCCTTGGATCTCCATGGTAAAACAAAACTTGTCCTTTTGGGTATTGATGTATGATTGAACCAGAGATAATTTCTTGCATTTGTTCAATCGTAAATCGTGTAAAAAAATCAAAATCCTGAAGCCGGTTAAAATAATCCTCAATATCCCGATTCATTTTTAGTCCTCCTCAATAAAATAAATAACACTCAAATAATCCCCATATCAGCAGACTATGAAAGATAAAATAAAAATACTTGGTAATAAAGAAGATTATTATTTAAAAACAGCTCATTATAATGACCCAGCACTCAATGAAGTTTAGCGCTTTCCAAAATATAAAGGGGCTAATGTTTTTAAGCCCCTCTCACTTATCTTAAAACTAAATAATTGGCCGATTACATTTCTTCCAATGCTTCAACGCTTAATAAATGCAAAGCATCTTTTAGCACAATCATGACACTATTCACTAAAGCAATCCGTGATTCTAGCTGTTCATCTTCAACATGAATTCTAACATTTCCATAGTATCGATTAAAAGCTTTAGCCAAATCCAGCACATATTTAGCGATAACAGATGGTTCAAATGTTTCAGCAGCTCTTAAAATAACATGACTATAACCTTCCAATAGTTTTATAACCTCCCAGCTATAATCATCATCAAGTTTAAAAACATTAGGCATATTAAGCTGTTGACCGTATCGTTTTAAGATACTATTAGCTCTCGCATAAGTATATTGAACATAAGGGCCAGTCTCTCCTTCAAATTGGACAATATCTTCAAGTTTGAAATCAAAATTATTTAAGCGATTATTTTTCAAATCATGGAAAACAACTGCACCAACGCCTACTTTGCGAGCAACTTCATCTTTATCCTCGATATCTGGATTTTTTTGTTCGATTTGTTTTTTAGCTAAACGGATAGCTTCATTCAAAACTTCTTCCAATAAAACGGTATTTCCTTGACGGGTAGACAATTTTTTTCCTTCATAAGTAATTAAACCAAAAGGAACATGGATCATGTCGTCCGCCCATTCATTACCAAGTTTTTTCAGCACTACTTTTAGTTGCTTAAAGTGAGTGGATTGTTCGTTCCCTACGACATAAAGACTTCTACTAAAGTCAAAAGTCTTTTTACGGTAATAGGCCGTGGCCAAATCACGTGTTAAGTACAATGTCGCTCCATCTGATTTTTGAATTAACGCTGGTGGCAAACCTTCCTCTTCTAAATCAACAATGATAGCACCACTATCAATTTTAGATATATTTTTTTCTTTTAACTCCTCGATAATTGATTGCATTTTATCATTATAGAACGATTCTCCAGTATAGTAATCAAATTGAATATTTAGTAAATCATACACTCGTTCAAACTCAATGATTGATTCTTCTTTAAACCATTCCCATAACTCAACAACCTCTGGATCAAATTGTTCTAATTTTCTAAATTTAGCACGCGCTTTTACTTCTAAAGCAGGATCTAGTTCGGCTCGTTCGTGGAATTCCACATATAGATTGACTAACTCATTGACTGGATTCAAGTTTACAACTTCAGGGTCGCCCCATTCTTCATAGGCAACAATTAGCTTTCCAAACTGTGTGCCCCAGTCACCTAAGTGGTTAATACGGATTGAATTATAGTTTGTTTTTTCGAAAATCCGAGCAAGTGATTCGCCAATTACAGTTGAACGTAGATGACCTAGAGACATGGGTTTTGCGATATTCGGAGACGACATGTCAATGGGCACATTTCCACCATTTCCGATATTTTGGTCGCCATAGTCTTCTCCCGCTGTTAAAATATCATGTAACACTTGGTTGCTCAGATAATTTCGTTTGAGGAAAAAATTAATATATGGACCTACTGCTACAATGTTTTCAAACCGATCAGAAGAAATCTCTTCCACAAGACGTTCGGCAATAACATTTGGTGATTTTTTAAAATGCTTGGCTAAAACAAAAACTGGGAATGAAACGTCCCCGTGCTCAGCATGAGTGGGTGTTTCAATTAGTTCACGGATTTTTTCTTCGTCTAGAGCATTATCTAATACAGGCTTTAAGGTTTCTACAATTAAATCGATTACCACCATTATTTTCTCACTCTTTTCCTTGTTAATATTATAACATATTCTCTTCTAAACACGCTTGTTTCTTCCATTCAATAATTTTTGTCTTCCAATATTTTTACTAATCCTATTTTTTCTTTTCTACTTTAAATTTTGTAATTATTTAGCTAATAATATGGCGAAACCCCTTTTCCTCATAAGGTTAATCATTATAACTAACCAAAAGAAAGGGGCTCCTAACAACTTTTTTCAACTTCATTTTTAAAATTTATTAAGTGTCTTTGCATATTTTATTTTTCGTTTTATTGGTTTAATTAAATATTAAAATATGTGCCGAATAATAGTAATGCAATAGTGACTACTACTAGGATACCTAGTAATTTGCCCATAAATCTTAACCATGTACCCCATTCAATATCTGCAATAGCAAGAGCTCCCATTACAACACCTGATGTTGGAGTCACTAAGTTAATTATTCCTGAGGCTGCTTGATAAGCAGTAACTACGATCGCTTCCCCGACTCCCGCAAATTGGCCTAAAGGTCCCATAATACCCATTGTAGCTGCGGCAAGACCTGAAGTGGATGGGATAAGGAAGGACATTGGAATATAGAAAAGATACGTAAGGACAGTAAAGACTCCTTCTGATACACCACTAAGAGCAACCTCGCCCCAATAAAGGACGGTTGCGGTAATTTGGCCATCGTTCATAATAACTTGAATACCACGAGCCACTGCAGTAATCATCGCGACTGTGACTAAATCCTTCATTCCTTCTAAAAAGCTCTCCACAAATACTGTTTCATTAATACCGTAGACTATGGCTATAAGAATAGACATTGCAAAGAATAAAATCGTAATTTCCACCAAGTACGATTGTCCCAATGCAATCGAAGACTTTCCGATTAAACTGCCAAGAAAGGGGATGCCCAGTAGCATTTCATGCATATTTTCAAAGAAGGAAGCTCGTCCAAGTAAATCAGACCAGGGAACTAACCCTAAAATCATAATTACAAATGTGAGCGTAAATAACACAAGCGTTACTTTTTGTTTAGACGTTAATTCGTCCGTCTCACTTTCGATAGAAAACTCTTCTTTTTGTTGTTCCATTTTGTCAGCAATATAGGAATGACTATTATCTTCCCGAACACGTTTCGCATATCTAAAAACATAATACGCACCGATTAAATAAGTGACAACAAAGAAAATGATGCGGAGTAACATCCCGTCTGCCATTGATATACCTGCCATCTGTGAAGCCACTCCTGTGGCAAAGGGGTTAACCGTAGAGGATAGAACGCCGACCCCTGACCCGACAAGGATGACGGCGACAGCGACAAGTGAATCCATACCAACCGTTACCATTAAAGGTATTAATAGCGGATAAAAAGCCATCGTTTCTTCGGCCATACCATATGTGGACCCGCCCAAGGCAAAGACAAACATTAAAATCCAAATTAACCGATCAACATTTTCTTCTCCTCCACGAATAAGTGTAGCTATACCAGCATCAACTGCTCCTGTTTTATTAACTACCGCTAAGAAACCACCAACAACCATAATGAAAAGAGAAACTTCAATGGCTCCTTCTGTCGCTTCAGTACCTAACAATCCTAAAACAGGGGCTGCCAATACATCCCAAATTCCTTGAGGAGTTTGTTCAATTTGCTCATAAGTTCCCGGAATAAAATTTCCATCTGCTACTTCATACTGTCCAGCAGGAATAATCCAAGTCATAACTGCAACTAAAATTATAATGATAAATAACGTGGTAAAAGAATTGGGCATTTTGAATTTCTTACTTTTTTTCATTTTGTCACTCCTTTTAAATTTGAAAAATCAGGAATGAACTTATTCATGGGAACGTTCCTGATTTTTCAATCAAATTTCGAAAAACTTCTTGTTTTTCTGTTGATTCGTTTATATTTTAGGAATAAATAGATTGCCGTTTGTTGCAGCCATTATTGCTTTAATGGAGTGCATGCGGTTTTCTGCTTGTTCAAATTGTCGTGCATTTTTACTTCTAAAGCTTTCATCTGTTATTTCCATTTCACTTACACCGAATCTCTCAGCAATAGCTTTTCCGTACTCTGTTTCAGTGTCATGGAATGCAGGTAAACAGTGTAGTAAAATATAATCGCCCTTAATTTTATCTGTTAGTTCTTTATTTATTTGATAAGGTTTTAATAAATTTACACGTTCTTCAAATTTATCTTCTTCCCCCATAGAAACCCAAACATCTGTATAAAGAACATCCGCGTCACTCACTGCTGTATCAATGTCTGCTGTTACTTCAATCATTGACCCTGTCTCTGTTGCAATTTCTTTCACGTCTTCTATTAGCGATTCTGTAGGAAATAACTCTTCTGGAGAAGCAATGGTCACATGCACGCCTAATTTAGCTCCCGCAACCAATAAACTATTCGCCACATTATTGCGTCCGTCTCCACAATAAACTAATTTTCGACCTTTGAGTTCCCCAAACTCTTCTTTAATGGTCACATAATCAGCAATCATTTGTGTAGG
>X23_Garden_Dormouse__coassemble_34_pt1 | contig 15421 bp, 13 predicted proteins | sample X23_Garden_Dormouse__metabat2_high_PE_001 | metagenome-assembled genome bin X23_Garden_Dormouse | reverse complement strand
AATTAATACAATACGATGTAGATTGTTTTTTTTTTTTTTTTATCTAAAATGAAGGAGAATAAAGAGAGGGAGTAGGTATAGCATGAAAGGAATTATTTTTGATTTTAATGGGACAATGGTATTTGACGGACATCTTCACGAAAAAGCTTGGGTTGACATGATCACGAAGCATAATGATACAGTGACTGTAGAAGAAATTATTGAATATATACATGGAAGAACGAATGATACAATCATTAAACATTTTATGGGTGAGGTAGGCGCTGAGGAATTACAAGAATTAGCAGAAGAAAAGGAACTGGAATATCAACGATTAGTCCGAGAAGAACATATTGATTACGTAAAGGGAACAAAAGAACTACTGGATAAATTAGTTGAAAAAGAAATTCCTTTTACCATAGCAACTGCCAGTCCAGAGATAAATGTTGACTTTTATTTTGACTACTTTGGGTTGGGTCGCTGGTTTGACCGTGAAAAAATTGTTTTTGATGATGGAACATTTCCTGGGAAATCAGATCCATCGATTTATAAAATAGCCGCTGAAAGCTTAGGTTTAGAGGCAACAGATTGTGTAGTTATTGAAGATGCAGTATCTGGTATACAATCAGCTAATCGTGCCAATATTGGAAAAGTCTTTGTAATGGTTAATTCCAAGAAGCAAAAGGAATACTATGAAAATTCTGACTTAGAAATCGAAGCGATTATTGACAATTTTCATAACTTTTTAGATCGAGCCATAGGATAAGTCACGTTTAGTCTTATTTAGTATAATATGACATTAATGTCTAATAAATGTTTTAACTTTCATTTGAGATGGTTTGAGCTAAATAATTAGTAAAAATAAAATATTAAAGTGCTTTCTAAAAGCGATTCGTAAAGTTTCTAGGGATTATTTATGGTATAATAAACCTTTGGTATCATATATCTTATAAGTAGAAAACTTAAGCAGAGCTACTTTTAGTTCTATTGTTTTTTATTTTGTGACGGTATAATGATCCAAATTGTTCTATCTTGTCACAATGACAAAAAGAAAGGATAAATTGTTAACAATGGATACTACTAAAAGACAAGAGTTTCTGCCTATCCTTATAGGAACAGATTTAAACTGCTATACGATGTCCATTTCATTTCATGAAGAATATGGCATTAAGCCGGTTGTGGTGGGGAAAGCACCAGTTTCTTTTACTGAAGGAAGTACCATTATTGAAGAATTTTATTATACGGAACGGATTAATGATACGGCTTATTTTGTAGATTTCTTAAAAACTTTAGCGAAAAAGTATCATCAAAAATATGAAAAGTTATTGCTTGTTGGCACGAACGATACTTACGTGACATTTATTATTGAAAATCAAGAAGCTTTATCTGAATATTTTGAATTTAATTATCCCGATGCTGAGTTGATACCGGAACTTTTTTTGAAAAAGAATTTTTATCGTTTATGTGCAGAGCATGGTTTAAATACGCCTCTGACTTATTTTTATTCTTGTAGAAAACATGAGCCATTTGACGAGGACGTTCCTTTTCCATTAATTGTAAAACCAAGTAATGGGATTGAATACTATGAAAATTCATTTGACGGGATGCAAAAGGTCTATAAGGTTGAGACTTACGATGAATTACATCAAGTAATTCAGACAATTAAAGAAAGTGGCTATCGTGATGAATTGATTATTCAAGATTATATTCCTGGAGACGACACACATATGTGGGATGCCGTATATTATGGAGATCGTAACCGAAAAGCACAATTGATTTCATTTGGGCAAGTAGTTCTTCAAGAACCGACAACAACAGGTATTGGCAATTATACCGCTTTAATTGTTCGGAAAAATAAAAAATTGATGGATAAGCTTGTTCGTTTTATGGAAGATATTGGTTATAAAGGTTTTGCGAACTTTGATATTAAATATGATCCACGAGATGGTACATACAAGCTCTTTGAAGTTAACATTCGACAAGGCCGTTCAAGCTATTATCTGACGCAAAGTGGCTACAATATCGCTAAAATTATTGTCGATGATGTTATTTATCAAAAAGATAAAGAGTTTAGTTATGTGAAAGGCGATCATATTTTTGCAGTTATTCCAAAAGGGGTATTGAAACGGTATGTATCAAACCCTAAAATTGCTAAAGAAGTGCGCCAGTTAATTAAAGAAGGAAAGTATAAAAATCCAATTTTCTATAAGCCGGATAAAGGATTGAAACGAAAGTTTCTTATGTTGTTACGGCAGATAAATTATTTTAGAAAATATAAAAATAATTTATTAGAAGAAAAAGCATAAAGATAAAAACAAAAGAGAGGCTATAAGTAAGTCTCTCTTTTTGTATATAGCAAAATCTGAAAAATACTGGAAAATTCAAGGTTTTGAAGTATAATGGGTTCAATTATATTCTAATTATTCATTAAATATCAGAAACAAATGAAGAAGAAAGTGGGATCTCGGATGGAATTTAAAGAACGAGAATTCGTAGCTGTTATTTTAGGGGGAGATATTAATACATATAGTATAGCCCGTGCATTCTATGAAGAATATCAGATAAAGACAACAGTTATGGGTAAATATCGAACCGGACCGAGTTATGGGAGTCGCATCGTTGACTACATTGCAAATGAAGATATTGATCAAACGAAAACTTTTGTAAAGCAAATCAATGATTTTGCACAGCATCATACAGATAAAAAAATCATTTTATTAGGCGCGGGCGATAATTATATTAATATGATTGCAAAAAACCGACAACAGTTGGCAGAAAATATTGTTGTGCCTTTTATTCCATATGATTTGATGGATCGTTTACAACGAAAAGATTATTTTTATTCTTTATGCGAAGAAATAGGTGTTGCTTATCCTGATACTGTTATTGTGACGAAAGAGATGGGTTTAGATTTCGAAGTGCCTTTTTCTTATCCGGTTATTTTGAAATCTTCGGAAAGCATCCACTACTGGGATTACCCTTTTCCGGAGCAAGAAAAAGTATTTACAATAAATAATCGTGAAGAGCTAGACGATATGATTACGAAAATTTATGACGCAGGTTATCCAGAGAACTTAATTGTTCAAGATATGATTCCTGGAAATGATGAGTCAATGTATGTACTTACTTCTTACTCTAACCAAAAGGGTGAAGTGAAAATGATGTGTTTAGGACACGTCTTACTTGAAGAGCATACTCCTTTAGGTAAAGGGAATCATGCAGTTATTATTACTGATTACAAAGAAGAGTTACTCAAACAAGCTAAAGCATTTTTAGAAACAATTGATTATGTTGGCTATTCAAATTTTGATATTAAGTATGATGTACGTGATGGAAAATATAAATTTTTTGAAATTAATACTCGTCAAGGACGTAGTAATTACTATGTGACCGGAGCTGGTTTTAATATTGCCCGTTACTTAGTTGAGGATTATATTTATAATGTAGATCAAAAGCTCGAGATTATGAAGGAACCCTATCTATGGTGGGTTGTTCCGAAAAGAGTAGCCTTCAAATATATTTCTTCTCAAGAGAATTTAGATTTGATGAAAGATTTAATCAAAGAAAAGAAAGTCGTTAATCCTTTGTTTTTTAGACCTGATTTACCTATAGGACGTTTTATTCGATTGACGAAAAATTACTTCAGTCATTTTGTGAAATTTAAAAGGTATTATAGTTCTTGATGAACGAAAGAGGCGATTGTCTTGAAAAAGAAACTGGGTGTAATAGGCGGTATGGGCACGGAAGCGACCAATTATTTCTTTGAAGAACTAGTGGCTCATACTAAAACAGAAAAAGATCAAGATCACCTAGATACAATAATCTTAAATCATGCAACACTTCCTGATCGTACAGAGGCTATTTTATCTGGAAACACAGAGGAACTAACTAGCCTTTTAATTAAAGATGCTAAACTATTAGAAGGGATCGGAATAGGAAATATTGCGATCCCTTGTAATACAGCACATTATTTTTATGATACCCTGCAAAAAGAAACGGCGATTCCAATTATCCATATGATCAAAGAAAGTATTTCAGAAGCTCTTACTCGCTTTGGAAATGTAGAGAAAATAGGGATTATGGCGACAACGGGAACGATAGAAACAAAAATATATCATAAAGAATGCGAAGCTCAAGGAGTTGAAGTTGTTGTTCCATCTGCAGCAAGACAAGCAGATGTAATGTCTTTAATCTATGATGAAATCAAAAGAGGTTTGCCTGGAGACTTCAATAAATTTGACCGCGTGTATAATGAGTTAATGGCTACAGGTAGTGATGTTATTATTTTGGCTTGTACAGAATTATCTGTTTTTAAAAAAAGAAATAAAATTTATGATAACTGTTTAGATGCATTGGATATTTTAGTAAGAGAATCTATTCAGCGTTCAAACGCAGAATATCAATAGAAAGAAGTATTACTAATGACACTTACACATTATTCTTTAAAACATTATGTAAAAGAATTAAAAAAGATCAACCTTTTAACAGACGAAGAGTTATTTGGGCAAGGTGAAACGCTCGTGACGGGGCTAGAGTTTAATTCAAAAAAAGTAAAGCCTGGTACCTTATTTATTTGTAAAGGCGCAAACTTTAAGAAAGAATTTCTACTAGAAGCGATTGAGCGAGGCGCGATTGGTTATATCACAGAAGAAAAATATAAACTCGCTAAAAAGCTGCCTGTTTTATTGGTTTCTGATATCCGTGAAGCTGTGGCACCTATAGCAGATACTTTCTTTAATTCACCTCAAGAGAAATTAAAAATTATTGGAATCGGTGGGACAAAAGGAAAAACAACCACCGCTTATTATGTGAAATTAATTTTAGATGAATACTTAAAAGCAGTGGATAAATTACCAGCTGGTTTGATTTCTACAATTTCCACTTATGATGGGCTTACTGAAGAAGAATCGAAAAACACCACGCCTGAAGCTTTAGATTTACAACGTCATTTGGCTAACGCAGTAGAAGCAGGCTTAGAATATGTTGTGATGGAAGTTTCGAGCCAAGCGTTGAAATATCATCGAACAGATGAAGTTCAATTTGATGTAGCAATATTCTTGAATATAGATGAAGATCATATTAGTCCAGTTGAACACCCAGATTTTGAAGATTATATCAAGTCAAAAGCCAAAATGTTTGGCCAGACCAAAGAATTAATTGTGAATCGAGAAACTCAAGAAGCAGATTACATCTTAAAACGAGCACAGGAAGCCGAAAATTATTATGTGTTTAGTCTAGTTTCAACCGCAGCAGACTATTATGCTTATAATGTAGAAACGGTTGATTTAGAAAGTAACTTCAATGTTCGAGGCAAAGACTTTGAGGAGAGCTATACACTTTCGATGCCAGGTGAATTTAATGTCGAGAATGCTTTATCAGCCATTGCAGCGATGGACTTATTAGATATTCCACAAAAGTTTGCAAAACAAGCTTTAAGTAAGGCGAGAGTTCCGGGCCGAATGGGCATTTTTTCGACAGTTGACAAACAAATTATTGCAATTTCCGATTACGCCCATAATCGTTTGAGTTTTGAACAGTTAACGTTATCTATGCGAAAAGCTTATCCTGATTATAAAGTAGTATCTGTGTTTGGCGCCCCGGGTGGAAAAGCTCTAGGACGCCGAGAAGAGTTGGGGTCTGTTGGAGGCAAGCATTCCGATTATGTTTATATTACAATGGATGACCCAGAATTTGAAAGTGTTATTGAGATTTCTCAAGAAATTGCTCACTACGTTGAAGCAGAAAACACGGCTTATGAGATTATAGAAAATCGAGAAGAAGCTATTAAAACAGCCTTCCAACAAGAAGAAGATAAAACTATTCTTTTAGTTATTGGTAAAGGCCATGAAACGACGATGAAAATAAAAGGCGAAAATGTCTCTATGAAATCGGATGATCAGGTCATTCAGGAGGCAATTCATCGATATAATCAAAATAAGGCTTAAAAAATAGAAAGAAGCAGGAGGGATAATTTGGCGAATGCAGATAAGCCCTATGGGTCGGTACTAATAAAAGCTGTCCAAATTTTGGATCTATTGTCGCAGCGAACAGAACCACAGACGATGTCAGAAATTTCAAAATACACGGAAATTACTATGTCTACTACCAATAAAATTTTGAACACATTAGATTTAGTAGGGTTTGTTTCTCGAGACAGTCAAACAAAAGAATATTCTTTGGGGCCGCGTTTAATACAATTAGCGAATGCTTCTTTTATTCAATTCGATATCGCACGTGAGACCTATACAACATTAAAACATTTATATGAGAATGTGAATACTACTGTAAATTTAGGTATGTTTCAGGATAACCAAGTAATGTTTGTCAATAAATTCACGGAGAGAGATAGTTCAGAGACTGCAATTTCCCGGATTGGATTTACTCAGCCTATTTATTGTTCTGCGATGGGGAAAGCTATCCTCGCTCGTTTTACTCCTGAAGAAAGAAAGACCTATTTCGAACAAGTCGAAATTGTCCCTAATACTGACCATACTATTACAAATACAGCAACATTGGAAAAAGAAATTAAATTAATTCAAGAGAAAGGCTATGCGATTGATGATCGTGAAGCTGAAGAAGGTATTTACTGTGTCGGAACTACCTTTAAAGTCTCGGGGGATTCAAATTATTATGCTTTCAGCATCAGCTCTCCTTATCATCAAGTAGATGATGCACGACATGACTATCTCGTTTCTGAATTAATGAAGACGAAAACAATTATTGAATATCAACTAACCAATGCGCAAGAATAGAAGACAATCAGTCAAGGAATATGTTCCAGCACTGAAAAATTTATAATAAAATAAAGGTTTCCTTTTGAGGAGACCTTTTTATTTTGCAATTCTATGTAAATATCTTAAACAAAATATTGAAAACGATTTACAGTATGGTAAAGTAGTGATATTAAACGAATCATCAGATGATATATTTTTATTTGGAAATATTCGCTATATATGTAAGCGTTTAATGATATGTGTAGATATAATGAGGAGTTTTTCACGGTGACTATAGACGCTTATGTGACAGACGTCATTGATGATAACTGGCTTTCAAGAATCGATAGGTACTAAGCAGGCTGCGCAGTCGGCAGAAGTAAGAGAGAGGATTTATGGATTAGCAATTTTAATCCCGGGAACTGCCTTGTTAAGAGCGGACTTGCTGTTATTCCTATATCCATTAGATAAAGAAAGAGTCAGCAAAAAGTAAGAAATATAATAAAGAGAGCTGAAGCTCTGTGATTTCCTATAAGGAAAATTGTTAATAGCATACAATCCTAAAGTGATGCTTGAAAACGTTTAATGTTGTGTTACAATAATTTCAGATGAAAATGCGTTAGATATTACTTTCTTTTTAGGAAATAGCGTGGGTTTAATGAATGTTTGAGTTCGTTTATTAATAATTTAAATAAATATATATAAATGGAGGAATAGAATACAGATGGAGAACGTAAGGCTAGGGATTATAGGTTATGGACAACAAGGTGGTTTCTATGGAAAAATGCTAGCAGATGATCAAATAGATGGAATGATTTTAGGAGCAGTTACGGAAATAGATGAAACGGTTGACGAAAAGATCCGTGAAGATTTTCCAGACGCTACCATTTATCGAGATTATAAAGAAATGATTGATAGCGGTGACATTGATGCAATTATCACTACTGTTCCTCATTATCTACACCCTGAAATGGCAAGTTATGCATTGAACAATGATATTCATGTATTAAATGAAAAGCCGGCAGGCGTTTATACAAAACAAGTACAAGAATTAAACGAGCTTGCGGCATCCAAAGATAATGTCACTTATGCCATTATGTTTAATCAAAGAAATAACCCCCTATATAAAAAGATTAAAGAAATCGTTGACAATGGCGAAATTGGTCCTATTCGTCGAACAAATTGGATCATAACGACTTGGTGGCGACCGCAAGCGTATTATGACATGAGTGATTGGCGTGCAACTTGGGGCGGAGAAGGTGGAGGCGTTCTTGTAAACCAAGCACCCCACCAACTCGATTTGATTCAATGGATTGCAGGTGTCCCAGAAGCTGTCTATGGAAATGTTAAGTATGGTTATCAACGTGATATCCCTGTTGAAGATGAAGTAACTGCAGTACTTGATTATGGAAACGGGGCAACGGGCGTCTTCATTACAGCAACTCACGATATCATCGGAACAGATCGTTTAGAAATTTTAGGTGACAGCGGAAAGATTATTGTGGAAAATAGTAATAAAGTTACTGTCTATCGTATGAGGAAATCTGAAAAAGAATTAAATAAAGAAATGGATTTTGAAGACGTTAAAACTTTATTTATGGGGCAAATGGATACAGATGATCTTTATACTGTAGAAACTTTTGAAGCCGAAGACCAATGGGGCGGACAGCATGCAGGCGTTTTAGAGAACTTTGCACAGCATATTTTACATGGCGAAGAACTACTTGCAGCTGGCTCAGAGGGTATTAATGGGGTCCGTCTAGCGAATGCGATTCATTTATCAGATTGGATGGATAAAGAAGTTTCGTTAAAAGACTTTGATGATGACCTATACTTAGACGAATTAAATAAACGTATTGAAGAAGAAGGAAAATTCGATAAAAGATCATAAAAAGGGGCGGTAAAATTGCTTAGAGTAGCCATCATTGGATTAGGAACAATTTCTTATATCCATCAATTGGGAATTGAGCAAAGTAAACTAGGTGAACTTGTTGCGGTATGTGATACGAACCCGGTGACGCATCAAGAATATGCTGAATTACCTTTTTATGAGAATTATGAAGAAATGTTGGAAAAAGAAAATTTAGACGTTGTTCATATCTGTTTGCCGCACGATCTACATGCACCTATTGCAAAAAAATGTAGGGAGTATGGCGTCCATGTTTTTCTAGAAAAACCATTGTCATTATCTTATGAAGAAGGAGCCGCATTGGTAGAAACTGCTACAAATAATGACTATAAGATTGGTATTTGTTTCCAAAATCGATACAATCAGACCACAGAAAAATTAGTTGAAGTATTAGCGACAAAACCAGAAAGTGAAGTTGGGAAAGTAAAAGCTGTTAAAGGATTAGTGACTTGGTTCAGGCCTGAAAGCTATTATGAAGCGCAACCTTGGCGCGGGGAGTTAGAACGTGCAGGTGGAGGAACGATTACTAATCAATCGATACATACTCTTGACTTAATGCATTTGTTTGCTGGAAATGTTAAGACGTGTAAGGGGAAATTGCTTAATTTAACCGATTACGATATTGAAGTGGAAGATACAGCAGTCGCGAACTATGAATTTGAAAACGATACAACAGGTTTATATTTTGCAACAAATGGTTATGCAGTAAACTCCTCCATAGAGTTGGAAGTGATCACGGATAAGAAGCGTTTTGTTATTAAAAACTATGAACTTTATGAATATAACTATAATAATGAACAAGGGATCTTTATTGCTCGTGATGACATTTTTGAGGGTACAAAATCTTATTATGGACAAGGACATCAGTTAGCAATTAAATCTTTTTATGAAGCAGTAATCGCGAACACAGATAATTATATTTCAATTGAAAATGCCCTGGGAAGTATGCTCATGATAGATCTGTTAAGAAAATCGAGTGCACAAAGCGAAAAAGTGTATGCAAAGGAGCTAGTTAAAATTGACTAAACCAAAAATTGGTGTACAAGCTATGATGTTAAAAGAAAAATTTGAAGAAATTGGTCCTTTTGAAACCTTAAAAAGAATCTCAGAACTAGGCTACTATTCAGTAGAAATTTCTCAAATACCAATGACACCAGAAAATGTTGCTGAAATTAAAAGAGCTAAAGATGAATTAGGGATGGATATCGCTTCTTTATCATGTGTTGTTAGAGGAGAAGGGAATGACGATTTAGAGACAAAATTTGATAAAATCGTCAATGACTGTAAAACTTTAGATGTAGATCTATTAAGAATTGGTATATTACCTTTTGAGAACATGCGTAATTTAGAGACTGTTTTAGAGTTTACTCGTGCAGCGAATGAATATGCAGTGAAATTAAAAGAGCATGGTATTAACTTATACTATCATAACCATCATGTGGAATTTAGAAAATATGATGGAAAATTCTTAATAGATATCATCGCAGAAGAGTGTCCAGACTTAGGTTTTGAGCTGGATTTGCATTGGGTACAACGTGGCGGAGCGAATCCAATTGATATTATTGAAAAATATGCCGATCGCACAGAGTTAATTCATTTGAAAGATTACCGTATTGGAGAAATTCCAGATGAAGCATTTGAAGCTCTTGAAGAAGGAGATCAAATGACTTTCTATAATGCTTTTACAAATGTGATTGAATTTGCAGAATTAGGCCAAGGTTCAATGGATTATAAAGCTATTATAGAAGCAGCTCTTGCAGCTGGAGGTGTCCGTTATATGTTAGTTGAACAAGATATGTTATATGGACGCGATCCTTTTGGCTGTCTAGCAGATTCACGTGATCACTTAATTGCGTTAGGTTATGAAGATTTATTTTAATTAAACGATATGCTGTGCAAGAGAAAATGAACTCTCTTGCGCATGTATTATAAAATTTGGAAGGAGTTGTGGCATTGAGCGCACAAAAGCAAGATGGAATGAATTATGCACCAAAAGGAAAAATTAATCGTGTAGTTGAACCTGGAGAATTCAATGTAGGAATTACTGCTTTAGATCATGGACATATCAATGGTATGTCAAACGGTTTAATTGAAGCGGGAGCAACTCTTAAATACGTTTATGATCCTGATGAAGAAAAGGTAAATGAATACTTGGAGCAATTCCCAGACGTGGAGGTTGCTGATTCTTTAGAACAAATTTTGGAAGATGATTCGATCCAGTTAGTTGCAGCTGCAGCGATACCAAATTTACGAAGTGAGCTTGGTAATCGTGTGATGCGGGCAGGAAAAGATTACTTTACAGATAAAACAGCTTTTACAACTTTAGAGCAATTAGAAGAGACGAAAAAAGTAGTAAAAGAAACAGGACAAAAATTTTGGGTTTATTTCAGTGAACGACTACATGTTGAAGGTGCAATATTTGCCGGACAACTAATTAAAGAAGGTCGAATTGGAGAGGTTATCCAAGTGACAGGTTTTGGTCCCCACCGTTTAGATAAGGAATCTCGTCCAGATTGGTTCTTTAATCGCGAAGAATATGGTGGTATCCTCACTGATATAGGTAGTCATCAAATCGAACAATTTTTATACTATACAGGAAACGAAGATGCAGAAGTTATGCATAGTAAGATTGCAAATTACGCTAATCCGGATGTTCCCGAATTGGATGATTATGGTGACGCAACCTTAGTTGGCGATAATGGTGCTTCTTTCTTTATGAAAGTCCATTGGTTTACACCTGACGGTTTACCAACTTGGGGAGATGGACGTACATTCATTACTGGAACAGAAGGCTCGATTGAGGTTCGGAAATATTTAAATATCGGTGAAGAAGAAATAGGCGACCATGTATTTTTAGTGACAAATGATGATGTTGAACATTTTGCAGTAAATGGTGAAGTTGGCTTCCCATTCTTTGGCGAGATGATATTAGATTGTATCAACCGTACAGAAAATGCAATGACGCAAGAGCATATTTTTAAAGCCCAAGAATTATGTCTCATCGCTCAAAAAGAAGCCGTTAAAATTAAATAAAGCACAAAAAACCTATAAGATGGTAAAAATATGATTGTAACAAAAATGTTAAAGAGTGGTTAGTCTATAACTGCTCTTTTTTAACGAAAAGGTAAGAAAGGAGAAAAGGAATGGGAAAAATATTAACTTTAGGAGAAAGTTTAGCAAGATTATCTACTCGAAAAGGGTATAGATTATCAGATGCTACGGGCTTACATTTACATTATGGAGGTGCAGAAGCAAATGTTGCGATTAATATGTCTCTGCTCGAGCATGATGTGAAGTATGCCACCAAGCTACCTACCGATCATGGTTTAACAAGTAGTTTAATTTCACAACTTCAAGGACATGGAGTAGATTGTAAAAATGTTATTTATGGCAGAGGTCGTTTAGGTAGTTATTACTTAGAAGTAGGAACTGGCTTAAGAGCATCAAATGTTATTTATGATCGTGATTATTCAGCTTTATCTTTAATGGATGAAAACGAGTGGGATTTAGATAAGTTATTTGAAGATGTTTCGATTTTCCATATCACAGGAGTGACTCTTGCTTTATCAGAATCTTGGCATGATATAGGGGTCGAGCTAATTAAAGAAGCGAAAGAGAGAGACATCAAAGTAAGTTTTGATATGAATTTCCGACAAAAGATGTGGTCACAAAAAACAGCAAGAAAAACGTATCAAAAAGTATTGCCTTATATAGACTGTCTATCTGCTGGAAAATTAGATGCTATTCATTTTGTAGGCATTGAAGAAATTGAAGAAACGGATTGGAGTTATTACTTAAAAAAAATCGCTGAACAATATCCGAATATCAAGCGTCTATATGGAACTATTCGAAATTCAATCACTCCAAACAGTTATGAGATGTATGGTTATATTTGGGATACGGCGAGCGCTGAAGGAGCTATTTCACAACAATATAATAATTACACAGTCATTGATCGTGTGGGAAGCGGCGATAGTTATACCGCGGCAATGTTGGATGGGATAATCCATGAGAAGTCATTAGAAGAAATTGTAGAATTTGGAATTGCAGCTTCTGCCCTAAAGCATACTGTTTATGGTGATATCAATCCATTCAGTCGAGAAGAAATCGAACATTTTATGGCGAATACAAACGATGTTATTCGTTAGTAAACAAATATAATATTTAGTAGGAAAAACTCTACTATCTCTGAAAAGAGGTAGTAGAGTTTTAAATTTATCTACACCTTCTATAGTGGAGATTATATTTATTAGTGCTAGGACAGAACGATTAGAAAATTTTTAACAAAATATGATCTAATTGAGCCTATTACGAAATTCTGTTGGAGTTACTCCGACATTTTTTCGAAAAACATGGCTAAAATATTTTGGGTCATTAAAACCTACTGCGTAAGCAATTTCGGAAATATGATAATCCGTATTTTCTAAGTAGTCAATAGCCTTTTTAATTCGGGCAAAAGTAATATATTCTAAAATTGTATAACCAGTGCTTTTTTTAAAGGAACGGCTGAGATGGCCAGTACTTACTTGTAAGTATTCACTAATTGTATTAATTGATAAATCAGAAGCAATATTTGTTTTAATAAAATCTATAGTATTTGTAATTAATGTCTCGCGAGCATCGAGTGAATAATTTTCGAAATATTTTTCAAAAAGGATATATGGACTTTCATTGATATGACTAATTTTATGTACTAATTTTTTAGTTTTTATGTTTTTTTCAATACGTTCTTGTATCTTATCTAAGCACACTGCCAATTCCTGTTCATTAATTGGCTTTAAAAGAAAGTCTACAACACCTAAACGTATAGCAGTTTGTGCATATTTAAAATCATCATATCCAGAAATAATAATATATTCTGAATCAATCCCCTCTTTTTGAAGTTGTTCAATCATTTGTAAACCATCCATCTCTGGCATTCTGATATCAGTAATTACAATATCGGGTTTTTTGTCTTGTATGACAGCAATTCCTTCCTCACCATTACTCGCTTCGCCTACTATTATTGAATTCATTTCTTCCCAGTCAAAAGTTAAAATTAAACCTTTCCGTACGAGCCGTTCATTTTCAATGATTACTATTTTAAGCATTTAATCTACCTCCTTATAGGAAACGAAATCATAACACTCGTTCCTCCGGTATTATATATATTCATTTCGAATTGATTACCAAAATAATATTGCAAACGCTGATACACATTTCTAAGTCCTATCCCATTCCCGTCGGATTGTTTTTCTTCATTATAATAACTACTCATTTTAAAGTTATTTACAATTTGTGGATCGATACCTTTGCCATTATCTTCAAGGATCAATATACAATAGTTGTTATTTTCTATAATAGATAAAAATAATTTTCCTTGTTTGTTTACTTCTTCAACCCCATGTTCAATGGCGTTTTCAACAAGCGGTTGAATGATTAGACGAGGTAACAGGGCATCTTTAACTTCATCTTCTAAAAATATTTCATACTTTAAATCATCTTCATAACGAAAACTTTGTATTTTTAAATAACTTTCAACTAATTGGACGCTTTCGTCAATTGTTTCTGATTTTTTATCAATTGCAATATTTGCGCGCAGGAGATTAGCTAAATTAGTAACCATTCCATCAATTTCGGGTACGTTGTTTAATCTAGCCATAAATTTGATTGAATTTAAAACATTATAAAGAAAATGAGGTTTCATTTGTGATTGTAGAGCCTTCATTTCTGCAATGTGTATCGCATCTTGTGTTTCTTCGTTTACTTTTATAAGTGTTTGTATTGTTTCCATCATATTGTTAAATTGATTAGCAATAGAGGACATTTCATCATGGGCTGTGACCGGAAAACGAACAGCTAATCCTTTCTTTTCAACTTTGTGCATGTTTTCCATGATAATCCCTATTGGTCGATAAAGGGTGATCGCAAGAAAATAGGAAATCAATGCCGCAATCATAAAAAGAAAAACTAGAATTAAACCAAATGAAAGGAAAATTTCAGATGCTAAATTTTCAAAAAGATCATAAGGGAATAGAGTATAGATCAACAAATCATACTCAGGAATTTTTTGCTGAATAATTGTTTCGTTTTTCGTTTGTTTTTCCTTTAATAAATCCGATTTCAAAGAAAAATTATTTTGGAAAAGTTCAGATAAAAAATGATTTCTTTGTTTAACTTCTCGACTGTCGTAGAAAGAAAAATAATTATGATCACTCAAAATCAAATCAATGTGATAAGGAACAGTCATTGAGTGATATATTTCATTAAAAATTGAGTGCGGGAAATCTATAACAATATATCCGATTATTTCGTCTGTTTTTAATATAGGTGTTCCGATAGATAAGGATGACTCGAAATCGAGAGCAGGCGTTTTTTGTGATGGATAGATTACTGTATCTTTTGATTGATGTATCTCACGAAACATTCCCCATTGCTTTGGTAATCTATTATATATTTCTTGAGTTTCTGTATTTGTAGACAAAATAGGAGTGTTTTCTTGATCTAATATAGTTACTGCTGGTTTCGAATCTTTTTCAGCAATTTCAGAATAAATGGTATTATAGACTTCATTTGTGACTGAATCCTCGTTTACAATGAACAATTCTTGAATATTTTCATCTTGAGCCCAAGTAACTGCCAGACGATCATAATCAGCAATAGTATTTAATAATTCAGTTCGAAATTTATTTTGAACTTCATAAGCTTGATCGTAAGCAATTTGATAATTGTTTTCACGTACTTGGTAGTATAATAGAAAGGAAAACAACAATATCGATAATAAGCTACTTAAAAAGATAAATAAAAATGTTCGGAATAAAAATTTTCGTTTCATTTATAT
>X23_Garden_Dormouse__coassemble_33_pt1 | contig 15498 bp, 13 predicted proteins | sample X23_Garden_Dormouse__metabat2_high_PE_001 | metagenome-assembled genome bin X23_Garden_Dormouse | reverse complement strand
CGTTAGAACAGATTAATAAAGAATTTGGAACGACGATTTTAATTGTAGAGCATCGTTTAGAAGAATTATTCAGTACAGCTGATAAGGTTTTAATTTTAGAAGATGGCAAAGTAGCACAATTTGGAAAAACGCGAGAAGTACTAAGTCGTTTAGATTATTCAAAAGAAAGTTTAAAATATCTACCTCAGACGACACAACTATATCTATCTTATACCAAGCAATTTGTAAAAGAAGAAATTCCACTAAGCGTGAAAGAAGCCAAAAATTGGCTCGAAAAACAAATAATTATAGAACAGCCATTGCACTACAAACCAGTAAAAAATAATAGAGTTGCCTTAGCAATGAGCGAAGTTGACTTTCAATATCACCAAGCTGAACCACCTGTGTTAAGTAATTTAAATTTTTCTGCTTATCAAAATGAGGTACATGCTATCTTAGGGGCGAATGGTTCAGGGAAGACAACTCTACTTAATTTAATCGCACAAATTAAAAAGCCTCAGCATGGAAAAATAATCTATGATGGAATAAAAAAGAAGAAAATAAGTTTAGAAGAAGTCGGATACTTACCGCAAAATCCAGCGACATTTTTCATGTATGAGACGGTGATAGAAGAGTATCAGGCAATTGCCAAAATGTATAAGCTCGAGAATGCTTCTGAAAGAATTGACGAGTTGTTAGAACGCTTTGGTATGACCGCTTATAAAAATAGACATCCTTATGATTTAAGCGGCGGGCAGTTACAAAAGGTGGCGCTAATTGGTTCTCTTTTAGTCAGGCCAAATCTTTTATTGGTGGATGAACCTACTAAAGGCTTAGATCCATTAGCGAAAAAAGAGTTAGGGCAATTTTTTGAAAAGATTGCTAAAAAAGGCACGACAATTATTATGGTCACACATGATATAGAATTTGCCGCAAAGGTGGCTGACCAGTGTAGCATGTTATTCGAAGGGCAAATTATTTCCACCGAAACTACTCATGATTTTTTTATGCAAAATATGTATTACACAACCATTATGAACCGTATTACACGTGAATATACTTCGCAATCATTGATAACACTAGGGGAGGTTGAAAGGTCATGGTCTCTAGACACACCAAATATATCCTCATAATCTTAGCCTGTGTTTTAGTTTTATTAATGGGCTTCCCGGTTATCATTGAAAAACATTATATGCTTGTGAGCTTTTTGATTATTATATTAACTTTTCTTCCCTTCGCAATTGGCTTTTCACATGAGAAACGTACGACCCGTGAATTAGTTATGATTGCCATTTTAGGGGCTGTGGCAGCTGTTAGTCGAGTCCCTTTCGCACCTTTACCTAGTGTGCAGCCTTCGACGTTTGTGATCATTATTTCGGGAGTTGTTTTAGGCCCGCAAACTGGGTTTGTCGTTGGAGCTTTAACAGCAATTGTTTCGAATATTTTTTTAGGGCAGGGCCCTTGGACGCCGTGGCAAATGTATGCTTGGGGAATGATCGGATTACTAGCGGGTTATTTAAGAAATACTTGGGTAATGAACAATAAAGCAGGTCAATGTATCTATGGATTTATTGTTGGTATCTTATTTGGATGGTTTATGAATATCTGGGTGATTTTTAGCTTAGGACAGCCAGTTAATTGGCAAACCATCACTATCTATAATACTGCGAGTATTTTATTTGATTTAGCCCATAGTTTTTCAAATATATTCTTTTTAATTGTGTTTAGTCATTCTTGGATAAAGACGCTTCATCGTTTTAAAAGAAAATATGGTTTGTTTCCAGAAATTAGCTCATAGAAGTATATTTCGTTTTCGGTTCTTCGAGAGTTTATATAGTATCTTAAAATTGAAAAACATAAGAAAAGGAGCTCCGACTTATGGGACTCCTTTTTTTGTCTGAAATTTTACTTATGATCTAGCTTTTTATATAAAATAGTATAACTAATGAGTAAAAGAATGCCAATTCCTGTCAGCACTGCGCCGAGCTTACGAAATGGTGTTTGATAACTAAATTCGATCGTGCGATCGCCGGATAGTAATATAGCCGGTTCTTTTTTGTTTGTCTGCTAAGTCGACATTTAAATCTTTAAATTCTTCACGTTCTCTTTTTTCTTGTCTAAATGCTCGAATCACCCGAACCCCTTGCATTTGTTCTGGTCCTGAGCATTTAAAAAAGCTATGCTTTCAATTCATTATAGATTTCTGAACCGTTAAATAGACCATAAAGAATCTCTAGGCGAAACCGTAGAAGTAAATAACCAAAAATAATAGAGAGGATAGACTCTGTTATACAAACGACTTTTTATTATGGAATGAATTGCTCGATTTTTATCGGATCTTTAAACTGCATGTCCATCCTTTCGCTTATATCATTTATTTTGGATATATCAGTCTCGGCTAACTTCTATAAGGTTATTAAAAATGAAAAATGAGATTGAATTCTTAGCTGCTGTTACATTCCCTTTCATAACTGCTTCAGTTAATTCCTTTATTTTTATATAAACTGGTTAATTTTTTGTCTTAGAAGATCCTAAGAAAGCAGGGCGTCCAGTAGAGTTATTAAGTTTTGTACCTGCATCGTCTGGAATGATTGATATTACACTCACCGCATCTCTTTTTTAGATCTTACTTTGATTGAAGCGGTACTTTTAGGGACTGTAAGTACAACAGTCTCGTTGGTAGTTATTGAATCATACATGATAGACTTAATATAAAATAAATTTGGGACGCGTAAAGGAGTTCTGGAATTAGTGTTCACTGGCTCTTCCATTCTGAGTTCTATTTTTATCTTTATTACCTCTTGCAGAGAAGGACGCTTTTCAAGTGATTAATTTACTAGAAATTCTACTTTTTATTATAAGCGATGTTCTAGTCGACTTAGTAGGTAGATATTTATTCACAAAACTCTTTGAAAAGGTAAATATCAATACGATCACACAAGTACTAATTATGATGAATATTTTCTTTTTACTGGTTAGTTTTGAAGATTTCTATAAAAGTCTTCCGTTCTTAGCGATTTTAATTACTTCGCCTTTTAGCACATTTAGAATTGACTAAGGTATAAAAAATTATTACAATTTAATTGTTTTTATCAGTGCATTCTTATACTTTGAAAGAAAATCACAAAGAAGACGCTTTCCCGAAAAAAATATTGACTTTTCCTGTCATTGTGCTAAATTATACAAGTGTTCAAAAAGAAATATTTAACAAAATGTTAAATATAATGGAGGATTAAAAATGGAAGAAAAGAATAATTTTACATTGAAAGACTATATTAATAATGTCTTGAATGGGACAGCCAGTGGGATTGTAATAGGTTTAATTGCAAATGCCATTCTTGCAGGAATTTTCAAAGCACTTATTCCGTATGGTTCAATTTTTGAAACCCTCGCAAATGTCGTTACAATTATGCAGTTTATTACACCTGCAATTGTTGGAGTGTTAGTTGCTCAACAATTCAAACTCAACCCAATGGAAAGTGTCGTGGTAGGTGCTGCAACTTTCTTAGGCTCAGGTGCTTATACGTTGACTGAAGCTGGTGTTCAGTTAGTTGGGATTGGAGACTTAGTCAATGTTATGATCACGTCAGGATTGGCTGTGTTTGTCACACGAATTTTACAAGGAAGACTTGGATCCCTTACTATAATTTTACTCCCTATTCTTGTAGGAGCAGGGGTTGGAACAGTTGGTTTACTTACTTTACCTTACGTTAGTATGCTAACGGGCTGGATAGGGGAACTAATTAATAGTTTTACTTCACTACAGCCTCTACTTATGTCAATCTTAATTTCCGTTGCGTTTTCAATTTTAATTATCTCGCCAATTTCTACCGTGGCAATTGGAATTGCAATTGGGGTTGCTGGACTTGGAGCAGGGGCAGCAGCTGTTGGAATTACTGCTTGTACCGCAATTTTAGTCATCGGCTCATATGAAATCAACGAAAGTGGTACAGCTCTCGCCATTTTACTTGGAGGAGTGAAGATGATGATACCGAATTTGTTCAAATATCCGATTATTACGGTTCCGGTTATTTTAAATGCGGTCGTTTCAGGGCTCGGGGTTTATTTCTTAAATATTCAAGGAATCCCGGAGACTGCTGGTTTTGGTATTGTCGGCTTAGTTGGTCCAATCCAGTCTTTAAATATGGGCACTAGCTTGCTTGGTGTCACGCTTGTTTATTTTATAATACCATTTGTAGGTGGGTTTATTATCAATTGGGTATGTCAGAAAATCGCGAAATTGTACACGAGCAAGATTTTTGAATTCCAGCCCGAAAATTAAAAATTCAATCAAGTTCTTATAGGAGGAAAAATATGAAAATTGCAATTGCAGGGTCAGGCGCACTAGGGTGTGGCTTTGGTTACATGATGAAAAAAGGTGGGCACGATGTTACCTTAATGGACTACTGGGAGGATCATATTCAAGCGGTTCAGAAAAATGGTTTAACAGTAGATGTAAATGGAGAGACAGGAAACGTTCAGTTACCAATGGACAAACCTGAAAATATCGAAGATACATTTGATACAGTATTCATTTTCACAAAATCTATGGGATTACGTGCGATGCTTGAAGCAATCGAGCACACGTTATCAAATGATACAAAAATAGTATGTTTACTGAATGGTTTAGGTCACGCACAAACCTTAGCAGAATACGTGCTAGAAGAAAATGTTATCATGGGAACAACGGTCTGGACAGCGGGAATCGATGAGCCAGGCATCACACATCTGATGGGCCAGGGGCCAGTAGAAATCCAAGAAGCAGACCCTAGTGGAAAAGAAGCGACTTTAGAAATTGTTGAGATGATGCAAGACGTAGGATTAAACGGGGTATATAGCGACAACGTTCACTTTACGACATGGCGTAAAGCTTGTGTAAATGGAACAATGAACGCGTTGTGTGCTTTACTTGATGCGAATATTCAAGAATTGTTTGAAAGTAGCCAGTCACAAAGCCTAATTACGAAAATTATTACGGAATTTTCACGAGCAGCTGAAGTGGAGAATGTTGAATTAGACATAGACGAGATGGTCACTTATGTAACAGAAATCTCACAATCCGTTGGTGCACACTATCCATCCATGCACCAAGATATTACAAATCATCGTCCAACTGAAATCGACTTCTTAAACGGAAAAGTTGCAGAAATGAGTGAAGAATATGGATTTGATGCAGAAAATTGTGCATTAATTACCGAATTAATTCACGCAAAAGAAGACGTACTTGGAATTAAATAAATAATAATAACCGCCTCAGTATTTATGGTGAAATATTGAGGCTTTTTTATATGTCTAAGTTTAATCCATTGGTAGAAGAGTTTGCGTTACTTTCTGATATTTTTGATGAATGGAACTTATCGTTTTCTCTATCAAGTAAGTGAAATAAAAATTCAAGAATCTTTTTAAGCGGACTGACTGGTCGAAAAAGGCCAGGTATCGTTGAAGAAATTATCTAATAAATTAATTGTACTACACGAGACAAAATTAATTATTTTGGAGCGGTCTTCATAAAAAGTTCCATAAAAGTTTGACTATATCACTGACTTAGATAGCTAATTCTTAAACGATGGAAATGACCTCGTAGTATTACTAAGAAGTTAAAGACCTATGGATTTGACTTAGATTTAGCAAAATGCATTGCATTTTACGAAAGAAATACTGGCGATTATCAAAAACGGCTGAGTTTCATTAGATAATTATAGAAAACAGACTCCATCACGAGATTTAGTTTCACTAAGTCTCGTTGATGGAGTCTGTTTATTATGATATTGAATCGACATATACGGAACCATACGTATGATGGTATGAGGATAATTAGTCAATTAACTGCTAGCTTTTTATATAAAATGGTATAACTAATGAGTAAAAGAACGCCAATTCCGGTCAGCACTATGCCGAGCTTAAGAAACGGTGTTTGGTAACTAAATTCGATCGTGTGATCGCCGGCAGGAAGGGGAATGCCAATAAACCCAATATTCACTTTTTCCGTCGGGACTGCTTGACCGTCGACGTAAGCTTGCCAGCCTGTAGAATAAGGAATGTTCGTTACGAGCATGCCCTCTTCTGTAGCTTCTACGGTGCCTTTTACTTGGTCATTTGTAAAAGTTTCAATATTTAAAGCTTGTTCATTTTTTACTTGAGCGTTTATGGTAGCTTGTTCTTCATCAAAGGGGCGTGAGATAATAGAGACATTTTCAAATGAATAATGTCCAGGATCTTCAAATTCCACGGTCAACTCGTCTGCGCTCGTTTTTAGTTCGTTTAAATGAATTAAAATATTTTCACGTTTGAAATATGAGCTAAAGGTGTACTTATCTGATTGCAGAACGGTTTTTTCTTGATTATTATAAGCGACATTTAAACGGAATGCGGTCGAAGGTTGGACACCAGGGAACATTTCTAGTGGTTCATAATCAATCCCTTCCAAGTAAAGAAAGACTTCTTGGTTTAAAAGCTCTTCCGTTTGATCAAGTGTAAGTGTTAACTGACTATTTTTGTCTTCAACTTCGATATCTAATGATTCATTGAGGTGCGTATTTTCTTCTAGATCAATGCCTTCGCCAGCTGTCCACTTTCCTTCATATGTGTGTAGAGAAGGCATTTGTGCAGGAGCTTGTAAAAGGTTGTGTCCGTCTTCAAAAATCACAGTATCAGTTAGCAAGTTCTCCCGTTGAATAGGATGCAGTTGCTCAACTTCAGATCGTGAAATACTATTTGTTTCAACATAAGCAAAGGGTGCTTCGTTTTCTGTTTCTGCTACTATCATACCCGCTTCTTCATCAGATAAGGCTGAATTGATTTTATAGTCGGGTGGTAAATATGCTGCGTTTTCTTCTTCGGTCAAAATGTATTTTACCCCTAAAGCTTGGTTGGCGACTCGACGATCATCTATACCGTTCCGAAGAGGCTGAATAATTTGGTATTGACTAGTTTCAAGCATTTGAGCATAGTCGGCGACTGCACCATTAGTTAAAGAAGCATAAGAATTTGTCCCGGATTTATCAAGATAAGCATATTGATTTCGGACATTATTATCTTTCGAACTCACCCCAATACGATACCATTCTTCTTGAGGTAAAGATTGTTCGACCCCTTCAAAAACATCCGCATAAGCTTCATCAATCGTGCCATGGTCTTCCGTTTCTGACATAGCATTTTTACCATGAGGCAAATAAAAATTTAATGCATTAACTGCCATATTTAAAGCGATCAAACTAATAATAAATCGCTGAAAATTTTTGTTGGAAAATTTCTGAGAGATCCGTGCTTGAACAACACTATAAAAAATCCAGCCGATGACTATCGGGGTGAGGTAAAAAATATAATCATTAGTAACAACACTAATGAGGATATAAAAAATTGAAAAGACAGTCAATAATCGTCGTATCCATATAAGATCTTTTTCTTTTACTTCATGAAAATGATCGATAAAATAAGCGGTCGCCAGTGCAATATAAAAAGGCAGAACAAAGGTAAAGCGGTTATATGGACCTGACATTCCATTCATAAAAGAACCAAAAATTGGGAAAAGGAGCATTACACCAATAATTACCAAGCCCCAAAAGAGGGTAGAGTATTGCTTACGTTGTTTGACAAGAAACGGTAAAGTCAATACTCCGACTACTGACAAACCACCTACAGTCCAATAAATAGTACCGGGCGTAATACTATTTATGAGCAGTAAACCATAATACTGCAAGGGATACAAAAGTAATGAGATAGGTGGTAAACTCGCAGAACGTGAAGCGTTTAAGAAACCATAGACTAGAGGAGCGAAAATAACAGCTGAAATGAGCAGTCCAATCAGATATAAAGCAACAAAATAAGCCAACCATTTAAAAAATGTGGGCCAACCATTTTCTTGAACAATACTTTTATATCGCAATAAAGCATACAAGAAAACCATCCAAGTGAGCATATAGAAAAAGTAAAAATTTGAGATGGCACTAATCGCTACCATCAAACTAAAAAGAATGCCTGATTCTTTTCTAAAAACTTTCTCAACCCCTAAACATAAAAGTGGGAAGAAAATCATAGGATGAATAAAGAAAGGATGACGAACAACATTATAGATGACATAATGACTAAATGCGTACATGATACTTCCAGCTAAAGCACTACGATGAGAAAGCAACATTTTGCGTGCATAAAATAGGAAACTAGCTCCTACAGACCATATGCGGACAAACATAATGAAATAAAAGGCCAGTTCTTCTGTGCCTTTTGGAAATAATAGACCTAAATAAACAAAAGGATCGCCAACGACGTAATAACCATAAGTTGTCAGCGTATTTTGACCTAGGCCGATATTCCAATCCCAACTTTGCCAATGACCTGTTTCGAAGAAGTTTCGAATAATTGTTAAATATTCTCGAAAGAAGGGATAATGTTGGTGAAAACCATCCCCTTCCCATATAAAAGTTTTTCCTTGAATGAAAAATGCAGAATAAATAACACCGATTAACAAAACAAACAAAGCAGTGTATTGTAAAAATGTTTGATAGTTAATCGGTTTTTTCTGTGTTTGAACAGACATGTTTTCTCCACCTTTATAAAAAGATAAAAAATTTACTAAAAACATAATTTAAAACGACAACAATAAACTGTGTTGCTAATTTTGAAATACTCGTATCAATTGTTAATAAATCAACTAATACCCACATCGTCAGCATATCCGCAAGACCTGAAACTAAGCGGAAGCCAAGGAATCTAAAAAATTCAAAAAAGGTTTCGCGTGCGTTCTGAGTATCTGATTTAAACACCCATATTTTATTAGTGACATAAGCAAACAAGATCGATAGGATAATAGCAATAGCATTAGCAATTAAATAGGGCCAATTTAAGCCTGTATCCAAAATAAAAAAGACGACAATATTGACAACTGTCGTCAAGCCACCAAAAAATGCATAATCAATGAGTTCTTGATAACGATAATATAAATTAATAATTTTTTCTTTCATCTTTTTGATCTCTTTCTTTTGACGCATACCTATCTTTTTCATTGGAATTTTTTCTTACAAAATAGATTGGTCGATTTTTTGTTTTAATAAAAACACGTGCTAATTACTCCCCAATAACCTTTAAGGAAACTAATTGAAAGCCTCCAAAAATACAATGGCACCAACTAAGGTTAGGTAATCGGCAGCATTGGAACCGAAAATAATGATTTTTAATCATTTCAATCAATAAAAAATAAAGGAAATAACTAAGCCAATTATTGATCACTGGGACTTCTTTCGTTTTTATTTGAGCAAGCTCATCTAACATAAACTATAACCTTGTAACACATATTTATCAATGCTTTTTCTTAATTCAGAATATGATTTAAGGAGTTATTTGAGACGGTTACTCCACACTTCTTTACCGGTTATTTTAATATAGAAAGAAAACGATTATAGGTATAAATAGAGCAGGGACAAAATTCATTACTTTTATATCTGTGAGTTTTAGCATATTTAATCCAATCGCTAAAACTAAAATAGAACCAATAGCATTGATATCATCAATCATAGGAGTCGTTAAAATTGTATTAAGACTGCCCGAAAAGACAACGATCGCTGCTTCATAAACAAAAACTAAAAAGCCAGAGAACAATACTCCAATCCCTAAACTTGAAGCGAGGATGATACTTGTAAAACCATCCATTATAGCATTCGTAAATAAAATTGTGTGATCACCTGATAACCCACTTTCAATAGGGCCAACAATAGACAATGCCCCAACACACATCATCAAACTCCCTGTGATAAAACCTTCAGAAAAAGTGGTGTTTTTATCCTGTGTAGGAATTTTTGAGGCTAGAAAATGAGTAAAACGGTGAACATTATCATCTAAATTAATAAACTCGCCGATAACTACACCCACAACCAGTGCTAAAATAATGAAAATAGTATTTTCACCTGATGTCATACCAGTTATTCCAATATAGATTGCGCTGAGAGCTAAAGCTTTCATGATCGCTTGTTCTACTTTTTCAGGAATCCCTTGATGAATAAATAATCCGATAGTTCCCCCAAGAAAAATAGCTAGGGTATCAGCAATAACGCCAGTAAACATATAATGTCTCCTCAATATAGTAAAAATTTCACTTTCATTATTATAGAGACCTTTTTTAAGATACGCAAACAGAATTCACAGAGGGTCTTTATTCTATTTTGGTGACTTTCGACATCTAAGCTTCACCTACGAGATTAAGAAACATATGCGCTAATTTTTTTAACTTGAACGTTAATATGTAAAATATCTATTAATCATCAAAAAGCTCTGCTTTAATTTGTTCTCGAACGTCTTTGATTTCGGTTTTATTCAATTTTGCGACAGAGTCTGTTTCAGAAATACTTTTAATGTTTTTCATTTGGACGTACCACCCAGTAAAGTCTTGAGGAATACCTGGAAAATCTAAAGGGAGACTTTCATGGAGAGTAAGTTTTGTTCCTTGTTCTACTTCCTCTAATTCAAAAGTTATTTTCCCGGTTGCCCACTCATAAGCAATCTGTTCATTTGTTTTAAAATCAAGCAACATCATTTTTTCAAAAGTCCCGTCTCCCATATCGAATTGGATAAATTGTTTGTTATTATCCTGATCCATTGATAATTGTGGGAACCAACTTGATATTCCTTCTGAAGTTGAAAGGAATCGGAAGATAGTCTGTTGATCTGCTTGAATAATAGTAGATAAGTTTTGATAGGCATTTTTAGTATCTTTAAAATATTCTGTTTTAATCATACGAATTTCTCCTTTTTGTTCTCATAAATACATTTTAACGTAAAAATCTAATTTACCATATAATAAAAAATAACTATCCTTATTCTAAAGGATAGTTACTCTTTAAGAAACATATTTAAAATTATTTTCCACCCGTCGTCGAAATTCCTTCTTCAAATTGACGTTGGAAAAGAATATAAAGAATAATAATAGGAACAACTGATATTACTGTTCCAGCCATTAACAATGGATAATCATTTAGAAATGATTCTTGTAATAAAGCGAGTCCCGCTGATAGGGGGAGCTTTTCTTGAGAAATATTAACGACTAATGGCCACATTAATGATTTATATGAATTCAGAGCTGTAAAGATTCCCAGCGCTACGATTCCTGATTTTGCAAGAGGGAAGTAAACCCTCCAAAAAACTTGCCAAATAGATGCGCCATCGATAATCGCTGCTTCCATCAATTCATCCGGCAATTGCATATAATATTGACGAAGTAAAAAAGTACCGAAAGCGGACACAACGCCGGGCATAATTAAACCGGCGACCGTATCCAGTAACCCTAAATTTTGCGCATATAAGTAATGAGGCGTCATATAAATTTGAGGCGGAATCATTAACTGCGTTAAGACCATCCAGAAAAATATTTTTTTCCCTGGGAATTCTAATTTAGCTGACGCAAAAGCCGCCATCGTACTAAAAATCGTTGTTATAATGACGCGCACAATAATCATTAAAAATGCATTTTTGAAAAAATCTAAAAATGGTAATACGTTCCAGGCTCTCGTAAAGTTTTCCCATTGAAAAGTGTCAGGAAGGAGAGTAGGTGGGATTGATGTTGTTTCTGGAATTGTTTTCCCAGCGGTCAATATCATCCATACAAAAGGTAAAACCATAATAAGCGAACCAGCAATTAATAAAATATGAATAATTGTTTTTTGTGTCTTGGTTAATTTATTGTACATACTTCCTCCTCCTTTTAAATGTCATAGTGGACCCAGCGATCTTGGAATTTCAATTGAATAAATGTCAGAATTGAAATCAATATAACGAGCATAATCGCTATCGCTGCTCCATAGCCTTGTTCCCCTAAAACGAAGGATTCATTGTAGAACATATAAGCAAGCGTTTGAACATTTATTAAAGAGGGATTTGTATTACTAAACATTAAATAAACAAGGTCAAATACTTGTAAGGAGGTAATTAAACTCGTCACAACTACGAAAAATAGTTGAGGCGTAAGCAGTGGTAATGAAATATGGAAAAACTGCTGAAATTTATTCGCTCCGGCAAGTGTTGCTGACTCATAGTAAGTTTTGGGGATCTCTTGGAGTCCAGCTAAAACTAAAATCATGTTATAACCAATATTTGACCAAATACCTACAATAATTAAACTCCAAATAATCACATTAGGATCGGAAAGCCATTGTATCGAGCCACTCATTCCAAAGAACTGTAAGATCTGGTTCACTAATCCAAACTGTGAATTAAATAACCAACGCCAAACCATTGCTACAGCTGCTGGAGCGGCTAACATCGGCATAAAATAAAGTGTCCGATAAAAAGATAAACCTTCCATTTTAGAATTTAGTAAAACAGCAAGAATGGTCGCGATAACTACTGTTGCTGGAACTTGTATAAAAGCATAAAGAAGTGTGTTTTTTAAAGAACTCCAAAATTCCATATCTTGAAATAAACGAATATAGTTTTGGAAACCAATAAAAAGAGATTCGCCAAATGTACTCACGCTTTGAAAGCTCATCACTCCTGTAATAAATACAGGAATGATATTCAAGACTAATAAACCGATAAAGGTTGGGGCAATGAGTATCCACGCCCACTTAATCATATCTTTTTGCCTTGCTGATTTTCTTTTTTTATTCTTTTTGAACTTTTTAGTCGTGGATTGTTCAGCCATAGTTATTCCTCCGTCTGTGTACCTCCAAATTTATTCTGTACTTAATACATTCTCAACTCCTGTTACCATATCGTCTGCTGCTTCTTCCATCGTTCTTTCACCTGAAAATACGGATAAAATGATATCATTCTCGACATCACTCCACATTTTCGTTTTATCAGAATATGGTTTGATGACAGCATCATCTAATTGATCGATCAGAACAGGTTCTAAGTTATACTGTGGATAAGCGTCAAGGTAAGCATCACGAGCGTCTTCGTGAGAAGGCATTGTCGTACCATGTTCACCCATAATTCGTTGTCCTTCTTCAGAGCTTAAAAAGCCTAAGAATTTTAAAGCCTCTTCTGGATGATCGGTGTCCGCAGCGATTGAGTTGCCGGTCCCGTTATAAATGGTTGCATTTGTTTTTCCTTTAGGTAAAGGAGCAACGTCAATATGTTCGGCCGTGTATTCGTTTCTAACAAATGTGCTGGCCTGATAAGAACCAAAAGTTCCCATGGCAGCTCGACCCGATTGGAAATAGACCATTCGATCATTATCCGCAAACTGTGCAGCAGTTGGTGAAACGCCATGTTCTAGACTGAGGTCCACGTACCATTGCATACCTTCTACCGTATTCGGATCTCTAAAGCCGGATTCTGTTTTATCTTCATTTAGTACATAACCATCATTTTGGTAAAGAAAACTATAGTAACCTTCTTGGTTATTGACTGGCGCCAACATACCGTAAATTTCATTTTCTTCGTCGGTTAATTCTAAAGCAGTATCTAGCAGGGTATCCCACGTCCAAGTTTCGTCAGGATAGTCAATGCCTGCGTCATCAAAAATTTCTTTGTTGTACCAAAGCCCAATCGTGTCATAGTCTCGAGGAATAGCTAACTGTTCATCTTCATTCGTAAGATAAATTTCAGAAATATCTTCAGGATATTTACTCATGTCGATGTCCGCTTCTTCAATGAAATCATTTAACGGCAATAAGACATCGCCTTCGGTATATTTAGCTACTTCTTGCGAGTGCATCACGAATAAATCCGGCATACTTCCTCCCAATGCAGCCGCTTCTAGTTTCGGCCAATATTGATCCCAAGGAGTCACTTGCACATTGACTTTTATTCCCGGGTTTTCTTCTTCAAAAGCTCTGGCGATAGCATCCATTCCATCTTTCCCTGAAGCATTCCAAATCATATAATCGAGGGTGACATCTCCAGAATTTCCTGCTTCTTCAGAGTCAGTAGTGTCATTTGTGTTCCCACATGCAGAAAGAATTAATCCCGCTGCAATCATGGAAAAGGGAATAATTCTTTTCATAAAGTTTTTCGTTTTCATTTAAATCACGTACCCTTTCTTTCTATTATTTAAAAGAATTTCAGAATATTAATAAAAATAAATGTTCGAAAACAATGCAACCGGTTACAGTTAGAGGTTTGTTAATATTATATTATAATGATTCTCATTAATCAATACAAACGTTTATCACTAAAATCAGAATAAAAGAAAAGCAGTGTGCGTGTGTTAAAATGAAATTACAACCTAACAAAAGGAGTGTCGTTATGAAAATAGCATCAGCAAAAGAAGTCTATGACTTTTGGTTCAATGAAGCGGACGAAGAAGATTGGTTCAAAAAAAGCGATGCGTTTGACGAAGAAATTCGTGAACGATTTTATGACACATGGGAAGCTGGTCGGCAAGGGTTGCTTTATAAATGGCGAGAGACCTTTGAAGGGCGATTGGCAGAAATTATTGTGCTCGATCAATTTTCACGCAATTTAAATCGAGGGACAGCATTAAGTTATACGCAAGATTCAATGGCGCTTGTGCTTTCTCAATACGCCATGACTTGTCCAGAGTTTGACGAACAACCGCTTGAAAAGAAAAGCTTTGTCTTATTGCCTTGGATGCATTCAGAATCAAAAGCGATTCAAGAAATAACTGAAAAGCTCTATCTAGACTTAGACGATGACCTGCATACGGAAATTATGTATGATCATAAAAAGATTATTGATCAATTTGGACGTTATCCACATCGAAATGAAGCCCTTGGGCGAAAATCAACGGTTGCCGAACTCGATTTTTTAAAAACAAATGATTTAGACTTTACAAAATAAATCAACTAAAAGACCTGTCCAAATCGAGGATAGGTCTTTTGCTTTTGCGAGAAACTTGTGTAGTATAGACAAATCAATGAATAATTTCAGCGAAAGTCACATTGAATGCGCTATCAGTTTTGACTAACCTAAAAATGATATCGCTTAACAGGCTGTGTTATATGTGGTAGTTTTTAGATGCTTTATACAGAGTGTTATTTAGGTTTGGAATATACGGGTAAAATTTCTGTATTTCTTCTTGAACCGATATCGCCTAAGTCACGAGACCATTCATGCAGCTAAAGCTATTGATAAATGCACAGTTGTATTCTGGTCTATATTATGTAAAAAAATTAAAAAGTATAAAAAAGGAGGAGGTTTAGACGAGAAAAATATTTTTGGTTGTTTTAAGTGACTCAAAATATAAGCGGAAATGAGGAAACAGCAATGAGTAAAGAAATAAAAAAGAAGAAAACTTTAAAAGAAAAGTTTCAAGATATGGGACCGGCGGCGATCGTAACAAGTGCTTTTATTGGGCCAGGGACGATTACAACCACAACGCTAGCTGGAGTGAATTATCGTTATGAATTGCTATGGACGATTTTATTTTCAGGACTCGCACTTATTATTTTAATGGAAATGTCTTCAAGAATTGGTATTATTTCGAATCATGATATTACAGAAGGAGCGATTGCGAGCTTTTCTAACAATAAAGTCGCTAAAATTCTAATTACCGGTATTGTTATTATTACATTATTTGCAACGGCGTTTGGGCTTGAAGCAGGAAACCTTATTGGTGGCTCATTA